>Ga0209309_10002215_pt1:0-7500 | contig 18028 bp, 10 predicted proteins | sample COGITO_mtgs_1204_2_FD_184807 | JGI IMG/M metagenome (GOLD analysis project Ga0209309, IMG submission 184807) | Pelagic marine microbial communities from North Sea - COGITO_mtgs_120412 (SPAdes) (version 2) | ecosystem: Environmental > Aquatic > Marine > Epipelagic ... | reverse complement strand
CATCCATATCGCCCGCCCCTTCATTCAGCAGGCCTGCCATCATAGTGACTGCGCCGGGCCGATCTTCGGGGTCCAGGCTGGCGCCCCCCCGAAAGACGATTTCCATGCTGACAATCGGGATCGAGGGTTCCTGCGACAACCAGAACAGGATGCCGCCGGGGGTCACGATCTCTTCGATATCGGTTTGAGCTGAAACGCTCAGCGGAACGAAGGCCAGCAAAGTGGCAAGTGCGTAGCGGATCATTGGGGTGCCTCCGGCGTGGATGTGCCACGCAGTTCTGCTGTAACGGATTGGCGTAGGTCCATAACTTCGGCTGCGACGCGCATCACGTCCTCGGCCGTGACCGCGTCCAGATCGGCGGGCCAGTTCTGAACGTCCTCAACCGTCAGGCCGGACGTTAGCGCGGATCCATAGGCACGGGCCAACCCCTCCTGACTGTCGCGGGCGAAAATCTCGGATGCCCGAACCTGCGTTCTGATCCGTTCAAGATGCTCCATATCAACACCGGTCTGCATGAACTCACTCAGGGACGCATCCATCGCGGCCTCTACTTGCTGCAAGCTGGTGCCGATTGCGGGTACGGCGTAGACGCCAAAACTGGTCCGGTCCAAACTGGTGCCATTGTAAAACGCGCCCGCCGATACCGCGATGCCCGCATCAACAACCAGCGCGCGGTTCAGAACCGACGTGGCCCCGCCCCCTAGCAGTTCGGCCAAGATGGTCAACGCGGCGGCATCCTCCTGCGCGCCTGCATTTCGCTCCTGCGCCAGATAGCTGCGAATGACGTAGGGCTGCTGAACACGAGGGTCCTCGTAAACCAGACGTCGCGCGGCCACTGCAATCGGCTCCTGCGGGCGGATACGCTCAGAGATGCTGTCAGATGAGGCCAGAGGGCCGAAATACTCCTCAGCCAGTGTAACCACCTCATCCAGGGTAACATCACCCGCGACAATCAGAATGGCGTTGTTTGGCGCATAAAACCGGGTGTAAAAATCCAGCGCATCCTGACGTGTCAGGGACGACATTTCATGCTCCCACCCGATAATCGGCGTGCCGTAAGGATGGTTGAGGTACAGGGCCGCACTGCGCTGCTCACCCAGAATCGCGGAGGGGTTTGACGCAACACGACTGCGCCGTTCCTCGAGGATCACGTCCCGTTCCGGCCCCCAGACGGCCTCGGTGATGACCAGATCGGTCATCCGGTCCGCCTCCATCCGCATAACCAGCGGCAGGCGATCGGCGGCGATGCGCTGAAAATATCCGGTGTAATCGTAGGAGGTAAAGGCATTGTCCTGCCCCCCGTTCGCCGCAACGATCTGGCTGAATTGCCCCTCGGGGATTTCATCCGTCCCCTTGAACATCAGGTGTTCCAGATAATGCGCGATGCCCGACTTTCCCGCAGGCTCATCCGCTGAGCCGATCCGGTACCACACCATGTTCGTAACCACAGGGGCGCGGTGATCGGGGATTACGACGATCTCTAATCCATTGTCCAAATGATGCGTTTCGACCTGCGCAAACGCGCTGGCCGTCGTGCCGAGGAGGATCAGGCCCATCAGGCCCGTCAGACGGGAAGTCAGTGTCAAAGGATACGCTCCGCAAATCATGTTTGCCAAAGCGTAGCGCGTTCGGGCCTGTCCGCAAGCGCCAGTGTTAGCGCGGAACGCTCAACGGGGCGTTCGGGGTCACAACTTCGGGATAAAGCTGGCGCAACCGCACCAACTCCGCCACCGGGTCCAGCTGCTGCCTGCGATACGGGTTGCCCAAGCCGGAAAACGCCCGTGTCAAAATGCCCGGATCAGCGCCTTCCAGGGTTTGCTGATGATCCTGCTCGATCTGAGCGCGGATATCGGCGGGAACGTCGGTCGCACCCAGGCTGGCCAGCAGTTGCTGTTCTGCGAACCCGGGCGTGGCTGTGCTGGCGCTAGCAGTCCCGCCAAGGGCCGCAGCCACGAGGTTATCAGGCTGCACCTCAACACGGCTCAACGCGCCGGGCTGTGGAACGGGCAGGGACCCCAGCTGGCTCGGGATTTGTAGCGCAGTACGCTCGACAATCAAAAACGGGTCCGGCCCGCCTTGCTTGACCTGGACACGCTCCAGCAGGCTGCGTTCCTCATCCAGATCGTCGCCACACGCGCTGAGGGTCAAAACCGCGCCAAGCGCGATCGTCGTGGCGATGGCCCGGATCGGGGCGGAAGGAAATATCGTTTTCATGGTCTCTCCCATACGCAATTCGGGCCGACGCGTCACGCGTCGTCTTTCGTGCGGCCGCTCAGCAGGATCAGCAGGGCCGCTCCGGCAAAGATAAATACATCCGCTACGTTAAAGGTATAAGGATTGCGGATGCCACAGCAACTCATGTTCAGATAATCCGCAACAGCGCCATACTGAATCCGGTCCCAGACGTTGCCAATCGCACCGCCCACAACCAATCCCGCGCCTAGATGAATCCACAGTCCACGTTGACTGCGCGCCCACCAGACAACCCACAAACTGATGCCAATGGCCAGAATCGTCAGGCCCCAACGGGTCCATTCCTCATGCCCGGCAAACAGGCCGAAATTCACGCCACGGTTCCAGCCCATGGCGAAATTCAGGTAGGGATCGAACACTTCGATGTAGTGAATTTCCTTTAGATTCGCCCATTCGACGATCCAGACCTTCGACAATCGGTCGAGGCCAAAGGCCACAAGGGCGGCAATCAGAATACGCATAAGCGGCATGGAGGCTCCGAAAAACTGTTCGCGCCACCAAATGCGTGCCGCATGTCCTATTTTCAAGTTAGCGCCCCGCCAGATCATCTCCGGCGGGGATATTGAACACCCGCTTAGTGGCGGAAGTGGCGCATCCCGGTAAAGACCATGGACAGCCCCGCCGCATCAGCCGCTGCGATAACTTCGTCATCGCGCATCGACCCACCCGGCTGAATAACCGAGGTCGCGCCCGCATCCGCTGCGGCCAGCAATCCGTCTGCAAAGGGGAAGAACGCATCGGATGCCACAACCGACCCTTGGGTCAGGGGCGCGCTCAGGCCCATCGCCTCCGCCATATCGACGCTTTTACGTGCCGCGATGCGCGAACTGTCCACACGGCTCATCTGGCCTGCGCCCACGCCGACCGTCGCGCCGTCCTTGGCATAAACGATGGCGTTGGATTTGACGTGCTTGGCCACGCGCCACGCGAACAGCATATCAGCCATCTCAGCAGGCGAGGGCTGGCGCTTGGTCACAACGCGCAAGCCGCTCATGTCCAGACGTCCGTTGTCACGGTCCTGCACCAGCCAGCCGCCGGCAACTTGCTTCCATGTGCGTCCAGCGGTCGCCGGATCAGGCAGGCCGTCGGTCAACAGCAGGCGCAAGTTCTTCTTGGCCGCGAAAATGCGCTGCGCATCCTCATCCGCGCCAGGGGCGATGACAACTTCGGTAAAGATACCGCTGATCGCCTCAGCCGTGGCACCGTCCAGCGGACGGTTCAGCGCGACGATCCCGCCAAAGGCAGAGGTCCGGTCGCAATCATAGGCGCGGGTATAGGCCTCAACCATGGTGTCGCCAGTTGCCACACCACAGGGGTTTGCGTGCTTGATGATCGCAACGGCAGGGCGGTCCGCATCAAATTCCGCAACCAGCTCGACAGCCGCGTCGGTGTCGTTGATGTTGTTGTAGCTCAGCTCCTTACCCTGCAACTGCTGTGCGCTGGCCACGCCGGGGCGCATATCGCCCGTGACATAGAACGCCGCCGTCTGATGCGGGTTTTCGCCGTAACGCAGGGTTTGGCGCAGGGTGCCGCCAGTTGTGCGCCGCTCAGGCACTGCATCGCCGATTGCCTCGGCCATCCACTCGGACACAGCCGCATCATAGGCTGCGGTGCGTGCATAGGCCCGCGCTGCCATTGCCTGACGGAACGCACGGGACGTGGCGCCGCCGTTGGCCTCCAGCTCGGCGACCAGATCCTCATACGTCTCACCATCGACGATCACGGTCACATCACCGTGGTTTTTCGCTGCGGCGCGGATCATGGCAGGCCCGCCAATGTCGATATTCTCGATGCAGGTGTCATAATCCCCACCCGCTGCGACAGTTGCCTCAAACGGGTACAGATTGACGACCAGCAGATCGATCGCCGCAATCCCGTGTTCCTCCATCGCACTCACATGCTCGGGGTTGGACCGCTGCGCCAACAGGCCGCCGTGAACGCCGGGGTGCAAGGTTTTCACCCGCCCGTCCATCATCTCGGGAAAGCTGGTCAGCTCGGACACATCGCGCACGGTCAAACCCGCATCGCGCAGCGCGGCTGCCGTGCCGCCGGTCGAAACCAGCTCCACACCCATAGCAGCCAAGGCTTGTCCAAGGCCCAGAAGCCCGGTTTTGTCGGAAACGGAGAGCAACGCGCGCCGGATCGGTGCGAGATCTGTGGTCATGTGAAGCAGCCTCTTACTGGTCGGTCTCGAAATCCCGGACGGCCAGCCTGCGGTCCCCCGCGCGGCCTACCACCCACTTGATGCGGCTCGCATAGTCCATTGCAGCGACGGAGACCACGATTTGTTGCGTCAAACGCGGGTTCAGACGCCTTTGATCCAGATAAGTTGACGGCTCCAGCGTTAATTCCCCACCCGATTGGCGAAAAACCCAGACCTCGCCCGAGGGTAACGACAGGCTGACCGCATCCCCGCCAAGATCTAGAGAGGCTTCAACCTCGGGGTGCAGATGGAACCGGGCGCGCCACGTTACCACGCCAGCCTCGCGCACACGGGCAAACCGTGCCTGCCCACGGCTGGATTGCGCGCTCAGCGTATCCTCGCCGCGCAATTCCATGCCATCCGGTGTCATAAACAACCGCCGCTCGTGAAAAAGGCCGTGGCTGGCCGTATAGCCGTCGTGACTGCCGAGCGCCCAATGCCCGCTGGCATCCACCGCCCGCTCCAGCGCGACCTGCTTTGGCCCGTCAACCAGCGCCTCGGTGTCAGGCCGACCAAAGGCCCGCATAGGCACCAGCTTCGCCATGGACGCGCCTGCAACCTCCACCGTGGAATGGGCATGGGTTTCGCGGGCGTGATGACGCCAATCGGGGCCAAACGCATCTGCCGGTCCTTGATTCACGATCATCGCACGTCGGCCCGATGACATCTCAAAGGCCAGCGTGCCTGCGTGGGCCCGCACCCCAGCAGCCCCCTCGGCCGGGGCGGCAGCATCCATGATTGCAACGGTGCGCCCCGCGCTCAGCCGCGCATATCCCATGACGGTTTTAGACCGGATCGCCGAGCGGTTGCCGCTATCGGCCAAGGCCTGATCCAGCAGGCCATCCTCACCCCGACCCCCACCGTGGAACCGGGCCAAGGCACCGTCCCCCATCTGCAATCCACGCAAGGTCGGGGCAATCCGCGCAATGGCATCCTGCTGGGCGGCATCACTGGGCTGGCCCGCCTCACGCTGGGCATGATCGGCCCACACCAGCAGCGTGAACAGTTTGAGCAATTCCTCGGGATTGCGACTGCTGACTGCGCCATCTTCTCCCAAGGCCTCACAGGACTTGGCCAAGCCACGGCGCGCGCCCTTCAGCAAACCCTCAGCACCCTCCAGCGACAGCGCCGCGTACAGCAATCCGGTCAGCGCCTCGACTCTGGGAAGCCCCTGCGCCGCATCAGGCCACGCATGGGCCAGATAACTGGTCTGCCGACCGAGGCTCTTGAAAAACCGGTGCGATTGCTGGCTCTCGCGGCCCTTTAACAGCAACGGCGCATGGCTGATCCACCGGATCAGACGGCGTCCGGCCAGATCGGGATACCACCCCGGCCCGCGCGCGGCGCCATAGCGGTCAATCCATTGCCACAACCACTCCTGCGCCAACGCACGCGCAGGCGGATCACCGGCTGCGGCCAAATCATCCAGCCACTCGAATCCATGCAGGGCAAAGGTAAAGGCATCCGACGGTTGCTCGATATCCCAGATCGTGGTGCGCGGTGCCTCGACCAGCTCACCCCCGAACAGAAAGTTACCGGCCTGCAACTGCCGCGCCTTGGCAACGGTGCCAATGGCGCGGGGCTCGGGCTGGCTGGTGATGGCTGTAACCCGACCGCCCAACGCCGACCGCCACGCCTGAATGCGGTTGTCGGCGCTGCGCGCGCGCGTGCTGAGGGTCGGTTTGGCCATTGCGGTAGATAACTTTCGCTTTTTGCAACCTTAGCCCCAGCAACATGGCGCTGTCATGCCCTCATACGCAGATCACCCCTGACTCAAGCCTGCTTACGCAAGCGGGCAATATAAAACCCGTCCATGCCACCCTGCTCTGCCCAGAAATCGGGGCGCAGGCGCAAGGCACCGTCCACGATCCAATGCGCCTCACCGCCCAACGCCTCAGCGTCGATCGGTTCCAGCGCCCAGTCCGGATGCGTTTCAAGGAACCGCGCAACAGGCACCTCGCCCTCGGATGGCAACAGCGAGCATGTGCAGAACACCAGACGCCCACCGGGCTTGACCCACTTCGCAGACCGCTCCAGCAGCTCACGCTGCAATTGCACCAGCGATTTGTTTTCCTCACCCGTCTTGACGAAGGGCAGGTCAGGATGGCGGCGAATGGTTCCGGTCGCGGTACAGGGCGCATCCAGCAGGATCGCGTCAAACAGCGCATCTGGCGTCCATTGCAGGGCGTCGGCGCGCACGATCTCGGCGGTCAGCTTTGTGCGGGCAAGGTTTTCGCGCACCCGCTCCAACCGCTTGGATGAAATATCCAGCGCCACAACATCCGCACCAGTGGCGGCCATCTGCAAGGTTTTGCCACCGGGCGCGGCGCATAGGTCCAGCACCCGCTCACCCGGCTTAGCATCCAGCACACGCGCGGGCAGGGCGGCCGCAGCATCCTGAACCCAGAACGCGCCTTCATCATAGCCGGGCAAGGCACTGACCTGACCGGGGCGATACCGGCGCAGGGACCCGGTCGGGGCCATTTCACCTTCCAGCCCCTCAGGCAACTCACCGCGCAGGGTCAGGTCCAGCGGCGCGCCGCCGGCGTGAACCCGCTCCATCGCATCAACCGTTTCCTCGCCATAGGCGCGAACCAGTGGCGTGCGCAGCCAATGGGGCATCCGCTGCGGGTCCAACTGCGCCCAAATATCAAAACCCTCACGGCTGATGTTGCGCGCAACCGCGTTGACCAAGCCGCTCAACCGCGCCGTCTTCATATCAGTCCGTGCGGCCCGCACGGCGGCATCCACCGCAGCGTGGGGGGCAACCTCGTCGATCAGCATTTCAGCAGCGGCAATCCGCAAGGCCTGCATGGCGCGGACCGGAGGCTTGCGCGTCAGGAACTGGTCCAACACCGTGTCGATCGGCTCCAGGTTGCGCAGCACCATCGCGGCCAGACTTTGCGCCCGCGCCCGTGCAGGGGGCGGCAGGTCGTCCGGCAGGCGATCCACCAGATCGCCCAGCATCATTCCATCGGACAACACGCCGATCAACAGTTCCGCTGCCGCCAGCCGTGCGGGAAGGCCCGGCGCGCTCATCGGG
>Ga0209309_10002214_pt1 | contig 18036 bp, 13 predicted proteins | sample COGITO_mtgs_1204_2_FD_184807 | JGI IMG/M metagenome (GOLD analysis project Ga0209309, IMG submission 184807) | Pelagic marine microbial communities from North Sea - COGITO_mtgs_120412 (SPAdes) (version 2) | ecosystem: Environmental > Aquatic > Marine > Epipelagic ... | reverse complement strand
AAATAATATGAAAGCTCTTTGTTTTATGAAGTCTGGTGAATCATTCGGTGAAACATCAAATTGATTTTCAGTGAAAGTACTGTGGATAGGGCGTTTGTTCTTGAATAAATTATCCTGCCACCCCGACCACAAGAAGCCTTGAACGAAAGTTTGAGGCTTTTTTGTTTTAAACAATTTCTTGAATTAAAAGTATATTGTTTATTCTTCTTTGATCAATGGAAATGCACCTTTTGTAACAAATTCATCCTCTGGCTTAAAATCTGAAGTATTGGTAATAATTGTTAAGTTATTAAAGGCATCTCCTAATTTTACCTCTCTGCGTTTGAAGATGTAGCTACTGTCAGTTTTCTTTTCTAAAACCAAGACATAATTGGTATTGTCTAGAGAAACGATACTTTGTGTTGGAAGGGCTTTTTGCTGTTTTTTATCTGTAATAATCTGCGCTTCTACAAACATTCCGGTGGCAAAATTGTTCTTAATGCTCTCATCTTTAAAATGTCCGTGTACTTTTACGGTTCTTTTTGATTCATTAATAGAAGTTCCTACAAGATGAACTTCTCCTTCAATAGTATCGTTATTGGCTTCAGGAATACGAAATTTTATATCCTGACCTTTCTTGATCTTCATCACATCTTTCTCAAAAACATTTAATTCTATGTGTAAATGGTCTCTGTCTATAATTTGCATCAACTCATCTGCAGCCGAAACGTACATTCCGTTATTAATATTCATCTCTGAAATACTTCCGGTAATAGGCGAATAAATTCTGATCACTGAAGAAATGGTGCCTTTCTCCACAGCTTCCGGAGATAAATTTAGCATCTGGAGTTTTTTACGAAGTCCCTGATATTTTGCCAGATTTCGTTTATACTCACTTTCGGCTTTTAAATAATTTTTTTCTGAAGTTATGTTTTCTTCCACCAAGGTTTTTTGGCGTTCATATTCAGATTTTAAATATTTCATCTGCTCCATCGCATCTAAATAATCTTGTTGCATTTGAACGTATTCCGGGTTTTCAAGACTTAATAAAAACTGTCCTTTTTTAACTTGGTCACCAATAAGTAAAGGCGTCTGTCTAACATATCCATCGGCAAAAGAACTAATAATCGCTTTATTTTCCGGCGGAACATCAATAAGACCTGTAGCTTCTACAGAAACAGGAAAGCTATTTTCTTCAATCTTACCTAATTCCATATCGCTACCATCAAATTGGGCAAAACTTATATTCATACCGCTATTGGAGGAGGCTGTTTCATCGCTCATTTCCTGATTGGAGTCACTTTCAGAATTTCCGCATGAACACATCAGCGAGACTACAGCTATTAATAGGATCGATTTCTGGATATTTTTATTCATGGGTTGAAATTATAAGTTTAAGTAATTTATCTGAAGTACTGTTTGGTTATAGGCATTCAGGTTTTCATAATAAGTAAGAATGATATTATAAGAGTTTTCTAAACTCTGGATATATTCAAAAAAATCGATCTCACCATTTTTATAGCTCATACTGGCAGTTTTAATGATCTCTTCTGAAAGATTTTTTCCTTCATTTTCATAATAAGAAAGCGCTTCTTCATGCTTATTCATTTGTTGGATAAGCTGATGGTATTCAGAATTTAGTCTGACCTTATAATCTTCAGCTTCCTGTTCTGCTGCCTGTTTTGAAATATTAGCGGCTTTTATTTTAGAAGAATTTCCGAAGAATAAAATAGGAATATGTAATCCTACTTGATAACCTCTTAAAGGAGAATCTATCATATCATTATTAAATTGAAAGTAGTTTAGGCTGATATCTGGTAAAAGTCGTTGTTTTTCTAAACCGGCTTCTGCCTTAAAATAGTCACTTCTGTTTTTGTAGAGGTTAATTCCCGGATTACCTTCTATCCCCAAGTTTTGAAGTGTGAGCTTTTCTAAAGGATTGGTTTTAATAATCAATTCTTGATCTGTATGTATTAATGGCTTTAATTTTTCATAAGAAATGCTTAGCTCATTTTGAGCTTGCCTAAGTTGAGTTTCCAGTTGCTTTTGTTTAGATCGTGCTGTGATCTTTTCCAGATAATTGGTTTCTCCCAACTCAAACCTTCTTTTGGCGGCATAAGCGAATTTTTGGTACAAACTGTCTAGATCTTTATAAACTGAGATCTTTGCATTTTCATATTGTAGCTGATAATAGACCTGAGCAACTTCTTGTTCCAATGTCAATTTTTTTAACTCGAAGGCACTTTTTTGCTGTTGATATTGCGCTTTATGCACTTTTTGCTTGGCAAAATAAACGGTAGGAAAATCGAAGAACTGCCTAATTCCAAATACATTCAGCGTTTTTTCACCAGCCTGATTGCTTTCGTCTTTTCCGAAATATCCTTCGGTTTTGTCAAAAGTGAAGGCACTACCAATTAAAGCATCAGATTCATCAACTCTTAAAGAAGAAGCCTTAAGTCCAAGATTATTCTCAAAAGCCATCTCTTTAAGATCGTTAACATTTTCTATCGTTTTCATTGGCGTTTCCTGAGAAAATGCCGTAAATCCAAATAATAACATAATAATGCTAAGAGGCTTCACTTTAAGCTTTGCGGTATCTTTTACTTTCTTCTTTTTTTCTTTATTGAAAATGGAATAGATCACTGGTAATACAATTAGTGTAAGTAGGGTAGAAGTGATCAAACCACCAATTACAACGGTAGCCAACGGCCGCTGCACTTCTGCTCCTGCACCGGTAGATATTGCCATAGGTAAAAATCCTAAAGCTGCTGCAGAGGCGGTTAACAAGACAGCGCGTAATCTATTTTGAGCCCCATTTACAATAAGATCGTCGTCATTTTTCATTCCTTCTTCTCTTAATTCTTTAAAATGTTCAATAAGTACGATTCCGTTAAGAACGGCAATACCAAAAAGAGCAATAAAACCAACTCCTGCCGAGATACTAAAAGGCATTCCTCTAATCCACAACAGTAGAATTCCACCAACCGCTGCCAGTGGGATTGCAGAAAATATCATTAATGCTTCTCTCAAGGTTCCAAATGCAAAGTACAACAGCATAAAAATGAGGACTAGCGCAATTGGTACCGCAACTTTAAGCCTGGCGGTGGCGCTTTGTAAATTTTCGAACTGTCCGCCATAAGTAATGCTATAACCTGGGGGCAGGCTAACATTACTTTCTACAATTTTTTTGATCTTATCTACCACGGTTTGGAGATCGCTATTTCTAACGTTTACTCCAACAACAATTCTTCTTTGGGTATTATCACGTGAAATTTTTGCAGCTCCTTTTTGATAGGTGATATCTGCTAATTCGCTAAGCGGAATTTTTTCTCCGGAAGGGGTATCTACATAAAGATTCTTAAGGTTTGAAATATCTTGTCGACTGTCTTTTTGAAGCCTTAGAACCATATCAAACCGTTTTTCACCCTCAAAAACACTTCCAGTAGTTTCTCCGGAAAATCCCATGGTGATCACCTTGTTAAGATCGGCGATATTAAGGCCGTATCTGGCAATTTTTTCTCTATTAAAGCTGACATTCATTTGAGGAAGTCCTACAATTTTCTCTACCGTTATATCGGAGGCACCATCTACATCTCTTATCAGACTTTTTATCTTTTGCGCTTTTGAATTTAAGATATCTAGATTTTCTCCAAAGATCTTAATGGCAATATCGGCACGCACGCCGGTAATCAGTTCATTAAAGCGCATTTCTATAGGTTGTGTAAATTCAACCTCCATTCCCGGAATTATAGCAAGTGCCTCTTTAAATCTATCGGCCAATTCATCTTTGGTATCTGCAGAAACCCATTCATCTTTTGGTTTAAGGGAAATGATCACATCACTCTCTTCCATAGACATTGGATCTGTAGGCACTTCTGCTGCACCAATCCGGCTCACCACTTGTTCCACTTCAGGAAAACTATCTATTAAGATATTTTCAATTCGTGTGGTGGTTTCAATGGTTTTACTTAGGGATGTTCCTGTTTTTAGTACCGGCTGAATTACAAAATCTCCTTCATCTAATTGCGGAATAAATTCTCCTCCCATTCGGTTAAAGATAAATCCGGAAACAATCAATAAAATAACAGCAATACTTAAAACAACTGTTTTTCTGCGCAGCGCCCAAATTATTGAAGGCTTATATTTTCGATTCAAAAATTTTATTAGACGAACAGAAATGTTCTTATCAGATTGTTCTTTCGATTTTAAAAATACTGTGGAGGCCACCGGAACATAAGTAAGACAGAAGATCATAGCACCAATTAGCGCAAAACTAAAAGTAAGTGCCATAGGGCGGAACATTTTACCTTCAACACCAGTTAAGGAGAGAATCGGGATAAAAACAATAAGAATTATTAACTGCCCGAAAATTGCAGAATTCATCATTTTGGAGGCACTCGTAAAGGTTACATGATCCTTCAGGTTGCTTAATTCTTCTTTGCCAAGATCATCGTATTCATCCTGTTTTCGGGTAAGCCGAAATGCTGTGAATTCCACGATGATCACCGCTCCATCGATGATGATTCCAAAATCGATAGCACCAAGGCTCATTAAATTGGCATCTATTCCGAAGATATACATCATAGAAAGTGCAAACAGTAAGCAAAGCGGAATTACGGAAGCCACCACTAATCCTGATCTGAAATTTCCTAGTAATAACACCACCACAAAAATTACGATCAAACAACCTACAATAAGATTTTCAGCAATGGTAAATGTAGTTCTGCTAATAAGTTCACTTCGGTCTAAAAAGGGTTTAATTACAACTCCTTCAGGAAGGGAATTTGATATTTCTGCAACTCTTGTTTTTACATCTTCAATAACTTTATTAGAATTGGCACCTTTCAACATCATTACTTGCCCCAATACAGTTTCACCTTTTCCGTTGGCAGTAATGGCTCCAAAACGAGTGGCTTGTCCAAAACCAACTTCAGCAACATCTCTAACATACACGGGGGTTCCATTTTCATTCTGGACCACGATATTTTCTATATCTTCCAAAGAAGTTACACGACCTTGCCCGCGTATAAAATAAGCCTGATTTACCTTTTCAATATAACCACCTCCGGCAACACTATTATTGTTTTGAAGCGCAGTAAATATCTCAGAAATGGAGATATTCATTGCGTTTAACTTCTTGGAATTGATAGCAACTTCATATTCTTTTACATAACCTCCCCAGGCATTAATCTCTACCACACCATTAATTCCTGAAAGTTGCCTTTTTACCAGCCAGTCTTGAATGGTTCTAAGATCTTCTGCGGTATAGCGATCTTCTTATCCCGGTTTCGTATCTAAGGTGTATTGATAGATCTCCCCTAGACCTGTAGTAATTGGGCCCATTTGTGGTTTTCCAAAGCCTTCCGGAATTTCTTCGGAAGCAGATTTGATTTTCTCGGCAATTAGTTGTCTTGGAAGATAGGTACCCATATCTTCTTCAAAAACAATGGTCACAACAGAAAGTCCAAATTTAGATACCGACCTAATCTCTTTAACTCCCGGTAAATTCGCCATTTGAAGCTCTACAGGATAGGTGATATACTGCTCCATATCTTGAGTAGAAAGATTCTGAGAGGTAGTAATTACCTGAACTTGATTGTTGGTAACATCTGGAACGGCTCCAATTGGAATTTGAGAAAGTGAATAAACTCCAAAGCCAATAATAAAGACCGTAAATAGTAAAATGATTAATTTATGGGAAATACTAAATTTTATAATACGATCAAGCATAGTTTCTTTTTATCAAAATCAAAGATAATTTCGAACTATAAGTTACAAGAAAAACTTAGCTTAAGATTGGCTTAAGAATGATAGTAAACTTGGTGCCTTTATCAAGTTCACTTTCCAAATCTAAAGTTGCACCAATGGCATCTGCAGATTTTTTAGCGATAGATAAACCTAAACCATTTCCCGAAATATGTTTATGCTGCATGGCATCTGATCTATAAAAACTATTAAAAATCTTCTTGAGATCGCCTTGATTAATCCCAATGCCTGTATCGGTGATAGTACAAATAACACCCTCTTTTTCAGCAGAAAGAGCAATATAAATTTTACCGTTCTCTTTAGAATATTTTAAAGCATTTTGAATGATATTATCCAGAATTAAATAGGCATAATATCTAGGCACCTGAAATTCTTCGGTTGTCTTGAGCTCCAGTTTTACATGTAGATTTTTATCCTGAATGTTGTTCTTATACTTAGAAAGAATTCCATCTATTAAAGTAGAAAGAATGGTAAGATCCTCTTTCATAGCTTTGGCCGGAGTTTCCATTCTGGCCAGCGTAAGCAGTTGTTCTAAAGTAAGGCTCATCATGTCTATAACCCCAAGACTATAATTCACCTTTTCCTCATATTCTTTTGGGCTGCGTTCTCTTTGAATAAGCACTTCTAAATTTCCCCGAAGTGAAGACAGTGGTGTACGCAACTCATGAGAAGCATCTGAAGTAAATTGGCGCTCCCTTTCTATAGTTCTTTCAATTCTATTTAATAATTCATTAATAGCAGAAGAAAGCTCGTGTAATTCATCTTTTTTCTGTGGTAAGCTTACTCGTTCGTTCAGATTGTTTCGGGTAATCTTATTGGTTGTTGAAATTATGGATCTAATAGGTGCAATACTGCGTCCGGCTAAAAAACTCGATATCAGAAATAAACCAATTATCACAATAGGATAGAGTAGTAGCAAGGTGTTTCCAAGATTTCTAATCACTCTAGAGGAACCTTCCAGCGACATGGCGGCAAGGACATACCCTTTTAAATTACCATTTTCATCTATAGGAAGTTGCACCTGACGAATAGGTTCGTTAGAAAGTAACGCATTAAAATGCTGTCCTGCTTTTTGATTGGGAGAGGTAACTAATTCTTTCTCTTTTAAATTGGGAGATTTATCAAATAACTTTCCATTTTTTCCTGAAAGTTGAATAAATACGGGGTTTACCTGAACTTCTACATGTTCGCGTTCTTCCAGTTCCTTTTTATTAGAAAAATAGATGCTATCTTTAGAAATGGTGATTTCTTGCGTATGTTTTTGGATCTCGTAATTTAGATCTTGATCTAGATTTGCATAAACGGTACTTTTTACCACAAAAAAAATTCCTAAGAATACCAATGCTATTATGAGTCCGGTGGCTACGATGTAGTGAAATGCAATTCTATTTTTAAAATTTAGCTTCATCTTAAATTTCTTTCTCCAGATCTTTTATAATATATCCTACCCCACGAATGGTCTCAATCACATTATCTTGTGAACTCCAATTTAGTTTCTTTCTTAGGGAATTTATGTACACATCAATTACGCTGGTATCATAATCAAAATGAATATCCCATACTTCTTTTATGATCTCTGTTCGTTCACAAACCTTCCCTTTTTTCTGAAGCAAAAATTTTAAAAGATCAAATTCTCGCTGGGTAAGATGAATTTCCTGTTCATTATTAAAAACCTGATGAGAAGAGATATTCAGTACAATATTTCGCATAGAAAGAATTTCAGCATTCTCCTTTAAATTTTTTCTTAATTGAACTTTAATGCGTTCTAATAATTCTTTGAAGTAAAATGGTTTTTTAATATAATCGTTAGCTCCGGTTTGAAGACCTAAAATAGTTTCATCTACCGTATCTTTTGCAGTTAAGAAGATCACTGGAATATCTTTGAACTTATTTCTGAATTCTCTGCATATTTCAATTCCGCTCAATCCCGGAAGCATCCAGTCTAGAAGTAATAGTTCAAATTCTCCAGATAGCGCCATTTCCAAACCTCTTATGCCATCCTCTGCTACTTCTACAATAAATCCATTTTCTTCAAGGCCTTGTTGTACAAAATTGGCAATACCAGATTCATCTTCTACCAGGAGTAATTTCATCTTACAAATTTTAATATTTAATAATAAATGCATCTAAAAGTTATCCTTAAGATTTGATTAAGATTTTCAAAAACCATATTTCAGCAGTTAATTTATGATTTTAGAGATCTTGAAAGATAATTTTCAGAAATAAAAAACCTCAAACTTATGTTGAGGTTTATATCTTATATTTTTATAAGGAGCTTAGGCTATATTTACGCCAAAATAGTAACCTACAACTGCGGTTAATCCCATAGCTACCGTTCCCCAAAAGGTAATTCTTAAAATTGCTATTCCTACATTAGAGCCACCTGTTTTAGCCGTTAAAGCTCCTAAAATGATTAGAAAGATGGTGGCAAAGGCATATAGGTAATATTCCATATGAAGTATGGGCAGAAATAAAACCACAATTAGAGGTAAAACTCCACCAACCGTGAAAGATGCTCCAGAAGCTAGTGCGGCTTGAATTGGTTTTGCTTGACTTATTTCATTAATTCCTAACTCATCTCTAACATGTGCACCCAGTACATCATGTTCTGTTAACTCTTTAGCAACAATGAGAGCTGTTTCTTTTTTAAGTCCTCTATTCTCATATATTTCTGCAAGTCTTTGTAATTCAAGTTCTGGTGTTTCTTCCAACTCCAAACGTTCTCTTTCAATGTCTGCTTTTTCAACATCAGTTTGTGAGCTTACCGAAACATATTCCCCAGCAGCCATAGAAAGTGCTCCGGCTACTAAACCTGCAAGTGTTGCTAAAACTATAGGTTCTCTAAGGTCACTAGCAGCGGCAACCCCAATAGCAAGACTTGCGGTAGATAAAATACCATCATTGGCACCAAGCACTGCGGCTCTTAACCAATTACTTCTATGGATATAATGATTATCTAAATAATCATCTGGTGCTTCGCTCATGTTGAAATTTTTAAGGGTAGTATCAATGTTTAAAGTGAACCTTGATATTTTAGTTGAAGATAGGCAATAATGTTAATAGTTATTATAATAACCTAAGGAGAAAATGCTGTTACAATGCTAAAAATTTTCAAATTTTTCTGCTTTGAACTAATTTTTAAAAGGACGTATCCTGCGATATTCTTTAAAGGCTCAAATAGATTTTTTAAAATTCTTATATTTAGGGAACAACGTAAAATTTCTAATTTTCAATCTTTAAAATATAATCTGATGAAAAATACACTTCAACTATTGCTAATCTTGCTAACATTTTCGGCTTTTTCACAAGATAAAAAAACAACTATTTTACCTAAAGATATTCAAATTAAAACAGCTGTTTTGGCGGCTCCAGAAGATCAGAGAGAAGGTGCTATGGTATACGGTTATACAGAAAATGGCGAAATGAAGGTACTTCGTGCAGGAACCAATTACATGGTTTGCTTGGCAGATGATCCTTCCAAAGAAGGAATTCAAATAGCTTGTTATTCTAAAAAATTGGAGCCCTTTATGGCACGTGGGCGAGCGCTAATTGCCGAAGGTAAATCTGAAGTAGAGAAGAGACAAATTAGAGAAAAGGATGCAAATGATGGCAGCTTAGAAATGCCAGATGCTCCAAGTACCTTATATATTTTAAGTGGTTTAGAAGAAAATTATAATCCTACTACCGGCGATTTAAAAGATGGTAAATTTAGGTATGTAATTTACATTCCTTATGCTACTGCAGCATCTACAGGCTTAGCAACCAAACCTGAAGCTCCTGGTATGCCTTGGATCATGGAACCTGGTACCCACAGAGCTCATATTATGATATCACCCGTAAGTAACAATTAGTGAAGAGATCTATTTTTGAATTTACTCCATTATAAAATTTATTTTTTGGGGTAGGTATTGAAAATTGAGTGCACTTCAAAAATTAAAACTATTTTTGGATTGAAAATTAGTGGCTTAACCATCTTCTATATTTTTATTTAATTACTTTTTACGAAAGAAAATATCATTCTGAATGCTTGAAAAATATAAGAAAGGAAATCGATCTTCTTTTACAAGATTTAAACCTTTAGTTCAATCTTTTGCAGCACTTTCTCTTATCTGGTTGGGATTATTATTTATCCTTAGTGTTATAGAAATCTCTCTTAATAATGAATATCACGGTTTACCATTAAACTTTTTAAAATTAATTTCTTGGAGTTTCTATCTGGATCTTATTTTTTGGTTAAAATGTATTCCATTGCTATTCATAATTTATTCTTTGTTGTACTTAGTCTTGCCAAGGTTGGCAAGTTTTACTTACAAGGTTTTTATCTCTTTTATTTTTGCAGTACAATTATTACTCATTAGTTATTTTAATACTGCATTGGTAATGTTGGGGGCAGATCTTTTTGGATATTCCGTTCAAGATATAACGCAAACAGTAGGTGCCTCTGGGGGTGTAAATATTGTTTCTGCTGTATTATTTATTCTATTAGTATTATTTACCGTTTATATTTTAAACCTGCTTCCTAAAAGGCTTAAAATGAATTCGCTTGTAGCAGCATCTATTATTTTAATTGCAGTAATTTTCATTCCTATAAATGCAATTTCAGAAGTAAACACGGTAAACCTTCATTCAGATTATGCAAATAACCTTGTCACTAACAAGTCAGATCACTTTTATAGTTCAGCTTACACACATTATTTTCCGGAGATCTATGAGATCGATATCTATGCAGATTCTTACATAGGCGATTTTATAGATAAATTAAGTAAGTCTATTCCTTTTGAATATGTAGATGAAGAAAACTATCCATTTTTGCATAAGCAAATTGAAAATGATGTGCTTACACCTTTTTTTAATGCCGGAGAAAAGAAGCCAAATGTGGTGATCATCTTGGTAGAAGGCTTAGGAAGAGCATTTACAAATAATGGTGCTTATCTTGGAAATTTCACTCCGTTTTTAGATTCGCTCTCCAACAAGAGTCTATATTGGAAGAACTTTATGAGTGAAGGGGGAAGAACTTTTGCTGTATTGCCCTCGGTACTGGGTTCACTTCCTTTTGGGCAAAATGGATATTTAGCGATGGGGCCAAAAATGCCGGAGCAACTTTCTTTGATCAACCTGCTAAATGCCAACGGTTATCAATCCTCTTTCTACTATGGGGGAGATTCAAGATTTGACAATATGTCTCAATACCTTAGACTTAATAATATAGATGAGATCAACGATCAATCTAAATTCCCGTCTTCGGGATATGCCAAATTACCTGCAAATAATGGGTTTTCTTGGGGTTATAGCGATAAAGCGTTGTTCAAATATTATTTAAATTCCAGACCATCAGATACTACGCATAAACCGCAATTGAGTGTATTGTTAACGGTGGCTACCCACAGTCCGTTCTTGATTGAAGAAAAAGATAAATATACTCAGAAGTTTGAAGAGCGAATGACCAAGCTTGGATTTGAAGAGCAACGTAAGAGTGAGTACAGAAATTATGAGAAGCAATATGTAAGTGTATTATATGCAGATGATGCATTAAAAGGATTTATAGAAGACTATAAGAAGCGTCCAGATTTTAAGAATACTATTTTTCTTATTACGGGAGATCACCGAATTCCTGAAATCCCTATGAGTACCAAGATAGATAGATATCATGTACCCTTAATTATTTACTCTCCTATGTTAAAGAGAACTGCTGAAATGGCTTCAGTCTCTACACATTTTGATATTGCCCCAAGTTTATTGTCTTTTTTGGAAACCAATTATAACATAAAATTACCATCAGAAATGAGTTGGGTAGGAAAAGGCTTAGATACCACTAGAGGATTTCAGAATATTCATGAAGTTCCATTAATGCAAACTAAAACAGATCTTATAGATTTTATAATGGGAGAATATCATCTTAATGGAGATAATCTTTATAAATTCAATTCTCAAATGGAAGAGGAGTTGGTGAAAGATGCCGATAAGAAAGCACAATTAATAAATGCTTTTAATCTCTTTAAAAAGCGTAATGCTGAAATTGTTAAAGGAGCCAAGATAGTGCCAGACACCATCTTTAGAAATTATACTATGAAATAGATCAAATTATTTCTGAAGGCTTTCATTATAATCTTCTAAAATATCGGTGAGCATTGGCCTATAGAATTTCCAAAAGAAACTTGTGCGTTCCATAGGATCATGATCGCTATAGAAAAAGCTCTGAAAGAAACTTACACCTTTAAAATAAGAAGAAGTAATATTGATAGCATTATCGCTAAAATCGCCTGAAAAATAGTAAAAGGTATAATCTTTACCCTTGTGCATGGTTACAGCAGGAAATGTAGAAGGAATTCCATATTTCTTCAATTCTTTTAACCCCTCTTCATTAGCACTTATTTCAAATTTTGAAACCGCCTGATTCACAGATCCTTTAGGAAGTTCCATCACATCAAACCAGAATGGATATTTTACTTTTTCTGGTAGTGAGAGATGTTCTTGACCATATTGATTGCTTAAAATATGAGGTAGCGGGTTAGTAAGATGTACCTCTTCTTCTAGGATGGTTACTTGGTCATTATCATTCACAAAAGCGATTCCAGATTTTTTAAAAGGCCATTTGTTGTTATGCGATTTTTTATAATTTCTGATGAGCCATTGTGGTATCTCTTTATTTACTTTAATGTCGAGATTATTAAAATAACGAGCCGTCCAACCAGTCCATTTTAATTGAAACATTTGCTCAAACTGAGCTCTGTTTTCTGACATTGTTGGAGAACCTATGGTGTTGAATTCGGCTATTATCAACTTATGTTTCTCCTTCATCAAGCGTAATAACTCAACATCTTTATTGCTTAAACCTCCATAGAGCATGCCGGAGCGTTCGTTTACATTTCTATGCTGATACCATTCGTTATTATAGATTCCATAGGTATCTGTAAAATAAACAAGATCTGCGTCTAGGCTAAGCTGCTCTAACTGACTGTTAGAAAAACGCTCTAACCCTTTAATTCTGAATTTTTCTTCAGGTTGAGGAAAAAATCCGTAGTAATCATGACCAATATCGTACGCATCTTTAGAGGTTTTTGTAAAACGCTCATGGTTCAGGACCCAATTTAAGGAGATGTGTTCTTGACCTTGCTTAGTTAAAACCGTTTTATCTATAATAGCTGCAACCAGTTTTGTTTTGGGAGTAATTACCCAAGCTAGCCACATTAATAATGGCAGAAAAACTAGGCATATAACAATGAGTCTAATGATCCTTCCGCGCATTCTTAAAATCTTTTATTATAACCAACACCTACCTGAAATTGATTTCCTTTTACACCTTGTTGGTATTCTTGGTTTTCAATTTCAGCGGTAATAAAGATAACATTGGTGGTGTTAAAGCTTTTTCTATAACCAACAGAAAAATTGCTAGATTTTAATTTATACGTGTCGCCGTTATTATATAAAATATTATTTGTGGGATCATCTGGAGAAAGCCCTGTTCCTAGAGATAAGCTTAAATAATCGTCTGCACCACCCATGTAATACCTCACGTTCAAAGAAAAAGATTGCGATAAAGATTCGTTGGAAGGGGTAAGGTAGGTTCTTAGGTTGAACCAATAATTCTTGTAATATTTTCCTAAAGAAGCGGTATAGATCCAAGTTTCATCATCAAATTTAAGCATTCTAAAACCAGCTTCAGCTTCCATAGACCAAGATAGATTAGCATAGAGCGAAAATCCTGTTCTAAATCTTGGAAAAATACCATCTTTCTTGGCAATCCCAGCGCTTATATAGGTATAGAATGTATTTGAAATTCGTGGATATGCATCCATTTCAAATTGAACGCCATTGGTTAAAAATCTATTGGCATAATTTAATCTCGCTGTTACAGAGCCAAATTTTGTTTGTCTCCCATAATCTATACTGGCAAGGTGCCAAGGATCATCAAAACGCTTATCAAAATAAACAAAATCATAAGTAAGCCCAATTTTATTTTTAGAAGATGCGTCTTTAATACTTTCGCTTAATCCTCTGGCTTTAGAATAGGCGGGGTTGATTTTTAAAAGCTGATTTACGGTAGAATTTGCTTCCGAAAATTCTCTAAGATCTGTCAAGATTCTTGCTTTTAAGTATAGCAGTTCTTCTGATTTTGGATGTGCTTCAAGTCCATTATTAACAATAGCTTTTGCTTTTTTAGAATGATCATTCCAATATTCTAAACTTGCATAAGCAAGACTTCCATCTTCATGTCCTGGATTTTTTTCTAAGACTCTTTCAAAAGCTACTCTGGCGCTATCAACTTTATCTGTCCAGGTGTAAAGTCTTCCTAAAAAGATTCGAATGTCTGCATAATCAGGGCTTTTATCTAATGCTTGCTTAGTAATAGCAATTGCCTCCGGGTAGTTCTTCTTTTCGAAAGCAGTATTTCTTGCTTTAATAAAAAGTTCATCAGAGCTTAGATCTTCCTGAGCATAAATTTGAGGAATTTGTATTAAAAAAATAAATGCTATGAGGAAAACTTGCTTGAAATTTAATTTAAAAAATATGGGGTGGTTCATATAGGGTATTAAAAGATAGAGTTCATATTTGGGGAAACGAAGTAATTAAATAAGCTGTTTTAGATATAATAAACCTTTAAATATCACAGCTTGATACTTACTTCATTAAAAATTAAAGATATATAATTTTAAAAAAGACACAACAAAATTATTAAAAGAAATAATTAGATTAATATGATGGTTATGCTCCACAAACGTTAAATACACCAAGCTTTATTTGCTGACGCTTCATTTATGCTGAATTTTAAAAATTAAATTTTAGCAAAAGTTTTATGGTATGAAAAAAGGTGTTCTTAAACGTTATATTGCAGCTATTAATCGGATAAAATACATGTTTCCTCCGTGCTGTATTATTTGGACATTTGGTACGTCTAGCATCCTAAAAAAAATTAAGTTTTTATTATAATTTAAAATATATTCGCCTGAATATTTCAGTGAGTAATTCATAAGTAAGTAGTAAAAACTTTCTGTACTCTAAAACCGTAAATAGTGCATGTAAAGATTAAACTTTTGATAAAAACTTGAGTTATCAATTTTATAAATACTATTCAAAACCTAAATAAATAGTTTTACTATTTGAGATTTATTATATTTCAGAATCATAGAATGCCCCAATGAAGAAAGCTTTAGTCATACAGGAAGATATTATTATCCTAAACATACTGGAGCGTTTGGTGACCCTTAATCATTACGAATGTAGGGCCATTAGATCTTTAAATGATCTTAATATTGAAGATCAACAGGTAAATTTTGATATCATTATTTCAGATATTTTATTTGATGGTATCTCTCCTTTAGATTTTGTTTTTCAAATACAGGAGATTATTTTACACAAATCTTTAATTATAGTCACCAATATGGGGCAGTTAAATGTTCGATTGGAGGTGTTGGCATCTAAAAATGTAGATGGTTTTTTTGCGGTACCTCTTAATATGAATTTAATTGAAAAGTTAATAGCTTAGATGATAAACATCTTTCTCATAGTATTAATTAAGATTTTTGCTGTAGTCCTTATAATGTTATGGGTTACAATCGGGGTGAGTATTGTTTATAGACGAAGAAGAACCAAAAATTTGCTTTTAATAGAAAAGACGTTTGCAGAGGTTATTTCCAAACATTTATATCCATATCCGGGAGAAGAACTAAGTTTAGTTGAAATTCAGAGAATCTTTAGAAACGTAGGTATCATTCCTTCAAAACCTCGAAATGTTCAATATTTAATAGACCTAATGATAAGGACTCAACGGTCTTTGTTGGGAGAGAATTATGAAAAGTTAGTAGTTCTTTTTAATCAAATTCCTCCTTATGGAGCTTCTGTAAGTAAATTGAAGAGTACTAAATGGTACGTAAAGGCAAGAGGTATTAGAGAGATCTATGAAATGGATCAAACTAGATATGTAAAAGAAGTTATTAAGGAGCGAAACAACCGTAATATTTATGTGAGACGAGAAGCTCAAATTGCAATGGTGATTTTTCTAGGATGGGAAAGTTTGCGTTTTTTATCTTATTTAAAGAGGGAAATGACTTTGTGGCAGCAAATTAAGATTGTAGAAAAATTACATGACCTGTATCCAGAACCTAATTTACAATATTTAAGAAGAGCTTACGAAAGTGAGAAGACCTATGCGAATGAGTTGATTATGCGTATTATTAGAAAATTCAATCTAATAACAGAGGTAGATTATATTTTACAGTTTGTAGATAATAGAAATTTTGATACTAGAGAGTCTGCAATTTATTGCATTTCTTCATTCTACCTAAGCAATTCTCAGCTAAAACTTTTAAAAGAAAAATATTTTAAAGTACCCAATGTATCTCAGCAAATTCAATTGCTGAAATACATAGATAAAATTTCATTTGATAAAGATCTCGAGTTTTACAAAAAATTACTGTATACTGCAGATGATATCATTAAACTGAGTACTGCAGAGATCTTGTGGAATAATGGATATAAAGAAGAAGTGCAAGAATTCTATTACCAACAGTATACAAATCAATCGCTTAAAGTGGAAGACAGCTTATGAGTTTTGATATTTTGTATTACACTTATTTTATAGTAAAATTCTCATTTTTGCTATATGGATTGATCCTTATTTTTATTTACTCTTCCGGTATTTTACTTTCAGATCGAGCCGTAAAACGGAATAAAAAAAGAGCACATTTCCTTCAAGTTAATGATATTGTAAGCGCAACAGATATTCCTTCGGTTACCTTGGTCGCACCTGCATATAATGAAGGAAAAACCATTGTAGAGAACGTTAAATCGCTCCTTGCGATTCAATATCCTTTTTATGATCTTTTAATTGTAAACGATGGGAGTACAGACAATACTATGCAACTGCTCATAGATAAGTATGATCTGGAACCTTTTGATACTACCTTTAGTACTCAGCCAATTCCTACCGCAACTGTAAATAGAATCTTTAAAAGTAGAAAGGCACAGTACAAACAACTCACGGTTATAGATAAGAACAACGGTGGAAAGGCAGATGCTATTAATGCAGGGATCAACTTTGCAGCTTCAGAGCTTATTTTATGTACAGATGCAGATTGTATTATAGAGCAAGATGCTTTATTAAAAATGGTGCGACCTTATCTAGAAGAGAGCGATCAAGAAATTATTGCGTGCGGTGGAGCAATTGGAATTGCTAATGATTCTGTTATTAGTAATGGAACAATTAAAGAACTTCGATTGCCAAATGATATGATCCCCATGATTCAGGTGGTAGAATATATTCGCGCCTTTTTAATAGGAAGAATGGGCTGGGGAGAGATCAACGGATTAATGCTCGTATCAGGGGCTTTTGGAATGTACCCCAGAAACAGATTGATAGATGTTGGAGGATATGATGCCAAGACCGTTGGAGAAGATTTTGATCTTTGTATAAAACTTAGGGTGCATATGGAACAGATCAAAAAGCCTTATAAAGTGGTGTATGTTCCCGAAACACTATGCTGGACAGAAGCTCCACCAGATTATGATATTTTTATTAAACAAAGAGATCGTTGGGCACGCGGACTAATAGAAACCCTTTTCATCCATAAAAAGTTATTTTTAAATCCGAAATATCGAAACGTGGGATTATTCTTTATCCCTTACTGGTTCTTCTTTGAATTTGGAGCTCCCATAGTAGAATTTTTAGGACTGATAAGTTTAATAGTTTTTGGAATTTTTGGCCTTATAAACTGGACAACAGCACTCTTGCTTTTATTTAGCGTTTACTTGTTTGGTTGCATCTTTTCTACCGTTGCGATCTTTTTTTATGTGAAAAGTTTTAAACATTATTCTACCTCTAAACAAGTTACAGAACTCTTATTAGCAGCTTATTTAGAACCTTTTTTGTATCATCCGGTCTTGGTGTATGCCCAAATTAAAGGATACTACAAAATTCTATTTAATATTAAATCGGGCTGGGGAGTTATGAAACGCAGAGGTTTTAAAACGATAGATTAATATTATTTGTTCTATTGAAATTTAATTTTGATCTAAACCTAGTCGGGGTGACAGGATTTGAACCTGCGACCCTACGCCCCCCAGACTGCGCCACACCCCGAAATTTATATATGTAAATAGGAAGTAACAATCTTAAGAATTAATTTTTTGATTATTGAGGTAATCGAGTTATTTGTATGTAACAATTGTTACCTTGAAAATAGATAGCTTTAGTTATTATTGCATTTGATGAACTTTACATTTTACAAATCTATATTTCTAACAATTATAATTTTTAGCAAATTAATTGTTTTAGACTCCAATATTATTGGAGAG
>Ga0209309_10002211_pt1 | contig 18049 bp, 13 predicted proteins | sample COGITO_mtgs_1204_2_FD_184807 | JGI IMG/M metagenome (GOLD analysis project Ga0209309, IMG submission 184807) | Pelagic marine microbial communities from North Sea - COGITO_mtgs_120412 (SPAdes) (version 2) | ecosystem: Environmental > Aquatic > Marine > Epipelagic ... | reverse complement strand
AGAACTGCTACCACTGCAATATTTGCAATTATAAAGTTTTTAACAGTGATCTTCTTGTAGTTTTTGAAATAATATAGAAAGCCAATTGCCGGAATGGTAAGAAGTCCCATAAAGTGGATTCCGAAAGATAACCCGACTACAAAAGAGATCAAGATTACCCAACGATTGCCTCGCGGAGCAAACATATCTCGTTCCCACAACAATCCTAAATAAAACAGAATTGACATCATACAAGCTGCCATGGCGTATACCTCGGCTTCTACGGCATTAAACCAAAAACTATCTGTAAAGGTAAAAGCTAAAGACCCCACTAGGGCACTTCCTAAAATAGCCATTTTCTTACTATCGCTTAAGCTTACAACAGGCCCAGTAATTTTTTGAAGTAAAAGCACAATAGACCAAAACATAAAAAGGATAGTAAAGGCACTGGCCAATCCAGACATCATATTTACCAAAAGTGCTATTTGACCGGCTTCTGGGGCAAATGTGGCAAAAAATGCACCAAGCATCTGATAAAGCGGTGCTCCAGGTGGATGACCTACTTCTAGATTTGCTGCGGTAGCAATATATTCACCTGCATCCCAAAAACTTGCAGTAGGTTCTACGGTTAGCCAATAGGTAGTAAGAGAAATTACAAATACAAGCCAACCAAGTATTTTGTTCCATTTACTAAAGTTAAAGTCTGTCATATTAAGCGCATATTGAGTATGATGTGGCGAATTTAAGAATAATTACAGGAATGTATTTATAACGAGCTTTAAAAGCTAATATTTTTTACAGGCTGGTTAAAATAATAAAGAGAAAAAAAATTGATAAAAAACACGAAAAATGTTTGTGTAAAATAAAGTTTGTTTTAAATTTGCACCCGTATTGAAATACTGGCCTATGGTGTAACTGGCAACACGTCTGTTTTTGGTACAGAAGAGTCTAGGTTCGAGCCCTAGTAGGCCAACTTCAATAGAAAACCCAAACTTTTTAGTTTGGGTTTTTTTGTGTTTAATTTTGTTGGGCGAGAAGCTTGTCCCGAGGGGTCAAGTAAAAAAGTTGTGGGATTTTAGGATTATCCAAAACGTCACCCTGAATTCATTTCAGGGTCTATTGGAGTTGTGAAGTCCAAATCATGTTAGAAGCTGAAACAAGTTCAGCTTGACGATTGAATCAGAATGGTTAAAGATAATCGTCACCCTGCTTCGAACGCAGGGATAATTCAAGGAAAACGTCACCCTGAATTCATTTCAGGGTCTAATGGAATTGAAAAGTTTAAATCATGTTAGAAGTTGAAACAAGTTTAGCTTGGCAAAAGACCTAAATGTTGCAAGTTAAAAGCGATTACTGGCATAAAAGCAGTTATTAATTTTCAGGAACATCAAGAATAAGTTTTTTCTGAATAAAACTAAAATTTTTCACACTTCACTTAAGAATGCGATTCAATAATTCTTATTATTTCATCTTTTGGGACTACCCCAGATTGTCGCCACAATTGCTTTCCATCTTTAAATAATATTAAAGTAGGCACTCCGCGAACTTGATAGGTATTGGAGAGTGCTTGGTTTTTATCTACATCTATCTTTACAATCTTTACTTTATCCCCTAGAGCAGATTTTGCTTCTTTTAAAATAGGCGCTAAAGTTTTACAAGGCCCGCACCAGTCTGCATAGAAATCTACTAGAGTAGGGGTTTCTCCTTTTATTATTTCACTAAAATTACTTTTCATGATAATTAGATTTTATCGTATAAATGTCACGAATATTTGGATAATATAAAAACACAAAAAAAGCCCCAACTTTCCAGTTGGGGCTTTTTTTGTGTTTTATACTGGGTTTATTACCTACGCTGCACTTACAATATTATAATGAGTAAGTAGATTCTGATAGAAATAAAGACTTTTTTCATCTGTTTTTAAACAGGATTGTATAAAACTGTCAAGATCTAAGCACTCAAAAGTAATAGGAGTGTATTCGTCTTTTGATACAGGAAGGTTTATTTCTATGGTTTGTTCTAGGTAATTTATTTTAATGTTTTTAGCATCAAAATATTTCTTGATTATCGCCTTGTGAAGGCTTTCAAATTTAGAGTTATCTACTTCTGGATTAGTAATACTATAAGAGATTAAATTTTTAACATCTTCCAAGATTACATCAAGGGTAAAGTTTCGCATATTCAAGTTCATTAATGTTAATATTAGTTTTCTGCCGCAGTGTAAAGTTACACTTCAAAACGTTAATAAAAACCTAACATTTATCTGATTAGCAATTAATTAACTTTTAATGTCCTTTATCGGATTTAATGGATTCTTGTCGGAATTCGATAGAAATTGGATTGTTAATTACTCTATAAGATTCATCTATAGAAGAGGAATTAACAAATAAAGTTTTGGAAATTTTAGTTTTTCCGTACTCATTATGCACATGCCCGAATATATGATGTGATAGTTGTAGTTTCTTTAATCGTCCTTTTAAATTTTTACAGCCAACCATCAATTTATTATCTAATTCGTCCATAATACCAAAAGGCGGACTATGGGTTATTAGAATATTTGTATCTACAGGAATCTTATCCCAATGTTCAGAAATTTGTTTTCCGCGATTTTTACTAAATGCCCAATTATTGTCATCTGGAATATATGGTGAACCCCAAAAATTGATATTATCTATCCTAACTCCCGAATCTTGTAAATAATGAATGTTGTTTGGAATTATTTGATCTAGTTTGTAGAATTTCTTTTCTAAATAAAAATCATGATTCCCGGCAATTAAAATTTTATGATCAAATTCTAGGGAAGAAAACCATTCTAGAAAATTTTTAGTTTCTTTTTTTGAACCAGCTTCTGTGAAATCTCCTGCGTGAATAATGCAATCTCCTTCAGGAAGGATTAGCTCTTCATGTTTATTATGTGTGTCGGATATACAAACGATCTTCATAAAAAAAATTAATAAAAAAATCCGATGAAGTTATTCCATCGGATTTTCCAAATTATAGTCATAATCACTTTCAATCTTAACAACAACTTCGACTATAATTTAAACTGTAGGAAAATTTTCTTTTTCTATAGATCCTTCAGAAATAAAATCGTCACTAGGGAGCGAGTCAATATCTGATGGTAATAATTTACTTGTAAATTTCATGATAAAAAATGCTATAATAATAGCTGAAAAAGCAAAGAATAAAAATTTAACCAAGAGACTATCTGTTAGTACCAAACTGTAAAAGCCAAGGAATAATTCAGTGGCTAAGAACAAAATTTTTATTGCTAATTTAAATATCATTTTAAAGTAAAGTAATGGTTTTTATATGAGTTATTTTTTAATGCTTCAAATATAATACCTTAAGTCGTTATTAAATTATAATTCTTACGATTTGACTTAAATTTAACGTATAGGTAATCAGTGCTTTAAAAAAAATAGTTAAAATAACTTTAAGGGAATCTTTTAAATGTTAGTGGTGTTGTAAATTGTTGCTATAAGAATATTCATAGTGAAGAAAACATATAAAATTTTACTCTTTATATTTATTGGAGTCCTACTATTATTTGCAGTTGTGTTTTATGCCAATAGAACAATAAAAAATAAAATTAAAAAAGGGATAGAGCAGGAGTTGGTGAATTCTAATGTAGAATACGAGGAAATTTTAATCGATTTGATAAATGGTGGATCTGTTATAAAACAACCACGGATAAATTTAGGAAACACTGTAATTAGTGCTAAACAAATTGAAGTAATAGATTTAGATTATCAAGAATACTTCTCTAATAAAAAAATAGTTTTTGACAGGATTGTTTTTAAAAATCCAGAAATAATAATAAAAAGGGCAGATTCCACAAATCGTGATTTAGGTGTTAGTGATTCAAAAACTTCAAAAAATAAATTTAAAGAGGATATCCAGATTAAACATGTTGTAATTAAAGATGGAATTCTTAAAATGATTGAAAGCGATTCCCTGAAAAACGGATTGTTTGTTTCTTTAAATAAGATGGATATTTACGATCTGCATATTACCAAAGAAAGCTTAAAAGAAAAGATCCCCTTTAATTATTCTGAAGTTAGTTTAAAAAGTGATTCCCTTTTTTATGGGCTAAATGCAGAACATGACCTGCAGATAAAAAATACGCAAATCAAGGGTGAGAATCTTAGTATTAAAGAATTGAAAATTATTCCAAAATATTCTAAGGGAGAATTTGACAGAATGCAAAAAGTAGAAAATGATCGATTTTCTCTTGGTGTTCCTAATATAGAAATAAAAAATTTTAAATGGCGATTTATTGGTGATAAATTGGAATTGCAAAGTGAGTCAACAAACATTGATAGTCCCGTTTTTAATATTTACCGCAATAAACTATTACCAGACAACAATAGTTTTAAGCCACTATATAGTCAGAAATTGAGGGAAATAGGAACCAAGCTGAAATTTGAAAATATAGAAATTTCCAATGCTAGTATTACATACGAGGAAAAATCGGTATCTGGAAAAAGCGCTGGAGAAATCAATTTTTCGAACATGGATGCTGACATTGCAAATATTTCCAACATAGGTTTAGGGAAAGATAATTTTCCAAAAACTACAGTTTCTGTTAAAACGGATTTTATGGGTGCTTCTAAATTGAATTTTGAAATGGATTTTTATATAAATGATCCAGAAGATAAATTTCATTTTTCAGGCGATTTGGAAGGAATAGCCGCGAATGAAATGAATAGTTTTTTAAAACCAGCTTTGAATATTGAAGTAGAAGGAAGAATATCTTCTATGTTTTTCAATTTTTATGGAAATAATACTTCGGCTTTGGGGGATACTCGTTTGGAATATCATGATTTTAAAGTGGAAGTTCTTAAAAAGGATGGGGAAACCAAAAATAAATTTCTTTCTACTATAGCGAATCTTATCGTTAAGAAGAATGTAGCAAATAAGAAGATGGATCAAAAAAACATTTCTGCCACAAGAGATCAAACAAAATCTTTTTGGAATTTTTTGTGGTTATGTATTCGTAACGGGGCACTTAAGAGCTTTATCTAAATTTTAAAAGTCACTACAGGGCGATTTGCATGATTTACAAGATCTTCACTTATGCTACCATTAAAGAAATGGGCTAAACCTTTCCTGCCGTGAGTGCTAATTCCAATTAAACCAGCATTAATGCTTTTCGCAAAATTAAGAACTCCTTTTTCTACTGTTACATCATTATAGATATTTAAAGTGTGATGGTTTAAATCTTCGCCCTTCACAAAATCTTCAAGGCAGTTTTTAGCTTCTAGAGTAGTTTTAAAATTATTGGCAGTATTTACATATAATAAATGCAAATGCGCATCTATTTTATTGGCAAATTGGATTGCTTTGTTTAAAGTATGTTTATTCTCCAAGTTGCAATCTGTGGCGAAAACAAAATTATTAATATCAAATTCTTCATGTTCATTTTTAATTACCAATACGGGAATGGTTGAGTTTCTAACCACTTTCTCGGTATTAGACCCAATAAAAACCTCTTTAAGCCCACTAGATCCATGAGACCCCATTACTATAAGATCGCAATTATGCTCTTTACTTACCTCCATTATACCATCGAAGGCTTGATGAAATTCTACTGTATCGTGTACAATAATGTCTTTTAGATAGGGTTCATTTATAAGCTCACGAAATTTTTTTTTAGCTAACTTCATAAAGAAAATTGCTTCAGGTAAGTTTTGTGTCCCACTTCCGCTCACAGGATCCACCAATTGAAGGGGTAGTTCTAGCATGTGTAATAGGAATATTTCACCATCAAAACGTCTTGCAAGCTGGGCTGCAACTTTTAGAGCATTTTCCGCTTGAGCAGAGAAGTCGGTTGGGACAAGGATTCTTTTCATGGTAAAGCTTTAAAAATGATTGTATTATTAAAATTACGAATAAAATTTCATTTTCAAAGCTGTTTCAATTCTTCAATAATTTTTATTATATTTGCAGCGTTGAAACGAAAATAAATACAGCGAGGGGACGAAAAGTCCCCTCTTTTTATAAGCATTATGTTACAGGAACAAGTAGAAAACTTACTGGAAGAAGCCTTTCAAGAAAATAATTCCTTATTTTTAATAGCCTTGAATATTTCCGATCAAAATCATATTACTGTAGTGATAGATGGGGATAAAGGAGTTACTGTAGAGGATTGTGTAGCAGTAAGTAGAAAGATAGAAGGGGAGTTAGACAGTGACGAAATAGACTTTTCTTTAGAAGTGGCTTCAGCAGGAGCTGCAGCGCCACTAAAATTAACGAGACAGTATAAAAAAAATATCGGAAGAACACTGGCGGTCCAAACAAATTCTAATAAATTTGAGGGTCAATTGCAGAAGGTTTCAGAAGATGGGATATTCCTAACTTGGCAGGCAAGAGAGCCTAAGCCAGTTGGTAAAGGAAAAGTGACCGTAGATAAAGAAGCTACAATAAGTTTTCAAGATATTTTGGAAGCTAAAGTTGTGATAACATTTTAATAATAATTTGATATGGAAAATATCGCCTTAATAGAGTCTTTTTCAGAATTTAAAGACGATAAGCTGATAGATCGAGTAACCTTAATGGCTATTCTAGAAGATGTTTTTAGAAGCGCTTTGAAGAAAAAATATGGTGAAGATGATAACTTTGATATCATTGTGAATCCGGATAAAGGGGATTTAGAAATTTGGAGAAACCGTGTAGTGGTAGCCGATGGTGAAGTGGAAGATCCAAACCAGGAAATATCATTAACTCAAGCTAGAAGAATTGAACCCGATTTTGAAGTTGGCGAAGATGTATCTGAAGAAGTGAAATTAATGGATCTTGGAAGAAGATCTATTTTGGCATTGCGCCAGAATTTGATTGCAAAGATTCACGAACACGATAACACCAATATTTATAAGCAGTTTAAAGATCTTGAAGGTGAGATTTATGCTGCAGAAGTTCATCATATTCGACATAGAGCAATCATTTTGTTAGATGATGAAGGAAATGAAATTATTTTACCAAAAGACAGACAGATTCCTTCAGATTTCTTCAGAAAAGGAGAAAATGTAAGAGGTATTATAGAAAGTGTAGAATTAAAAGGAAGCAAGCCGCAGATCATTATGTCTCGTACAGCTCCTGTTTTTCTTGAGAAATTATTCGAACAAGAGATTCCAGAAGTATTTGATGGATTAATCACTGTTAAGAAAGTGGTTCGTATTCCTGGAGAAAAAGCCAAGGTGGCGGTAGATTCTTACGATGATAGAATAGATCCAGTTGGAGCTTGTGTGGGGATGAAAGGTTCAAGAATACACAGTATTGTACGTGAATTGGGCAATGAGAATATAGATGTTATTAATTATACTAGTAACGACCAACTATTTATAACAAGGGCTTTAAGTCCTGCTAAAATTGTTTCTATCAAATTAAATGAAGAGACAAAACATGCAGAAGTGATACTTAAACCGGAAGAAGTTTCTAAAGCAATTGGTCGTGGAGGTCACAATATTAGGCTTGCGGGTCAACTTACTGGTTACGAGATCGATGTGTTTAGAGATGGTGGGGAAGAAGATGTCGAGCTTACAGAATTCTCTGATGAGATCGAAGATTGGGTGATAGCAGAGTTTGCGAAAATTGGTTTAGATACTGCGAAGAGTATTTTGGAACAAGATGTGAATGATCTTGTTAGAAGAACAGATCTTGAAGAAGAGACTGTGCTACAAGTGATTCAGGTTTTGAAGAATGAATTTGAATAAATATCAATTTTTTTAATTGATAATAATAAAATAAGAGGTTAAATTAGAGGCAATTTATGGCTGAAGCAAAAACAATGCGATTAAACAAGGTACTACGTGAATTTAATATTTCGCTAGATCGTGCTGTGGAATTTTTAAATTCCAAAGGACACGATATAGAGGCACGTCCTACCACCAAAATTTCTGAGGGTATCTATCAAATCTTAGCTGATCAATTTGAGACAGATAAAAGCAAGAAGGTACAGTCCAAAGAAGTTGGGGAAGAGAAGCGCAAGGAGAAGGAGGAATTGCGTTTAGCTCGTGAGAAGGAGCTAGATGACAAAAGGAAGGAAGAAGTTAAAAAGCAAGAGGTTATAAGTGCTAGAGCTAAATTGGAAGGACCTAAGCAAGTTGGTAAAATAGACTTGGATAAAAAACCTGGCGAAGACAAGAAAGCTGAAGAGAAAAAGCCGGAAGTTGAAAAGACCGAAGCTAAAGCTCCTGAAGTAGAAGTTCCTAAAACTGAAAAGACTAAAGAACCTTCAGAAGAAAAAGTTTCAGAAAAACCAGTTTCTAAGGAGGTTGAAAAATCTTCAGAAAAAACAGAAAAGCTAGAGGCTAAGCCTGAAGCTAAAGAAGAGAAAAAAGAAGCTGTGGAAGCCCCTAAAGCTGAAATAGAAAAGTCTGAAGAAAAAGCTGCTCCTGCCAAAGTAGGTAGTGAATCTGCAAAAGTTGGTAGTGAGGAAGCTCCTGCGAAAGATGCAGAATCTGAAACTCTTAAGACAAATTATACCAAATTAAACGGTCCTAATTTTACTGGACAAAAAATTGATCTTTCTAAGTTCAAGAAACCAGTTAAAAAGAAGGATGATAAGAAAGCTACAGATGACAAGAATAAAAAACGTCGTCGTAGAATTAGCAAAGATGTAAAACCTGGAACTACTACGGCAGCACCTGCTGGAACATTTAGCAAGTCTCGTGCTGGAGGAGGAAAAAGGCCTGCAAGACCAGCTATGGTTAAGGAAGAGCCTAGTGAAGAAGAAGTTCAAAAGCAGGTAAGAGAAACCTTGGAGAAACTTCAAGGAAAATCTAGCAAAGGAAAAGGAGCTAAGTATAGAAGAGGAAAACGTGATCAACACCGTCAGCGTACAGAAGATGATGCTGCACAACAAGAATTAGACAACAAGATCCTTAAAGTAACAGAGTTTGTTACTGTTAGTGAGGTTGCAACCATGATGGATGTGCCGGTTACCAAGATTATTTCGGCATGTATGTCTCTTGGAATGATGGTAACTATGAATCAGCGTTTAGATGCTGAAACTTTATCTATAGTTGCTAGTGAATTTGATTATGAAGTGGAATTTGTTTCTGCAGATATTGAAGAAGCTACAGAAGAAGAAAAAGATAAAGCGGAAGATTTAAAACCAAGAGCTCCAATTGTAACTGTAATGGGACATGTAGATCATGGTAAAACATCTTTGCTGGATTATATACGTGAAGAAAATGTGATCGCCGGTGAAAGTGGTGGAATTACACAACATATTGGTGCATACGGGGTAGAATTAAGTGGAGGTCAAAAAATAGCATTTTTAGATACTCCTGGTCACGAGGCCTTTACCGCGATGCGTGCAAGGGGTGCACAAGTTACAGATATCGCAATTATTGTAATTGCAGCAGATGATGATGTGATGCCACAAACAAAAGAGGCTATTTCGCATGCACAAGCAGCGGGAGTGCCAATTGTTTTTGCAATCAATAAATCTGATTTGCCTACAGCAAATCCAGAGAAGATAAAAGAGAAATTAGCTGCCATGAATCTTCTAGTAGAAGATTGGGGTGGGAAAATTCAATCGCACGATATTTCTGCTAAAACAGGAAGCGGAGTGAAAGAATTGCTTGAAAAGGTATTATTAGAAGCAGAAATATTAGAATTAACTGCAAATCCGGATAAACCTGCAAAAGGTACCGTTGTAGAGGCATTCTTAGATAAAGGTAGAGGATATGTTTCTACTATTTTGGTTCAAGAAGGAGGTCTTAAAATTGGAGATTATGTATTGGCCGGTCGCCATAGTGGTAAAATCAAGGCGATGCAGGATGAGCGTGGAAAAGATGTGGATTTAGCTGGTCCTTCCACTCCTGTTTCAATTTTAGGTTTAGATGGAGCGCCACAAGCGGGTGATAAATTTAAAGTGATGTTAGATGAGCGTGAAGCTAAAGATATTGCAGCAAAACGTAATCAGCTTCAAAGAGAGCAATCTGTAAGAACTCAGCGTCATATTACTTTAGATGAAATTGGTAGACGTATAGCTCTTGGAGAGTTTAAAGAAATCAATATCATCTTGAAAGGGGATGTGGATGGTTCTGTAGAAGCTTTAACAGACAGTTTCCAGAAATTATCTACAGAAGAGATTCAGGTTAATATTATACATAAAGGTGTTGGTCCAATTACCGAGAGTGATGTGTTGTTAGCTTCGGCTTCAGATGCGGTTATTATCGGATTTAATGTGAGACCTGCTGGAAATGCAAGACAAATAGCAGATAAGGAAGAAATAGATATCAGAACATACTCTATTATCTACGATGCCATCAACGATCTTAGAGATGCAATGGAGGGAATGTTATCTCCAGAGATGAAAGAAGAGATTACAGGTACTGCAGAAATTAGAGAATTATTTAAGATCTCTAAAATTGGAACAATTGCAGGTTGTATGGTAACAGCTGGTAAGATCTACAGAAATGAAGGTATTAGATTGATCCGTGATGGAGTAGTGGTTTACACTGGAGAACTTATTGCGCTACGTAGATTTAAAGATGACGTGAAAGAAGTTGCCAAAGGATATGATTGTGGTATGCAAATTAAAAACTACAATGATATTAAAGAAGGCGATGTAATTGAAGGTTATAAAGAAGTTGCTGTGAAGAAGAAAATGAAGAAGTAGAAGTAATTTCTTATTAATATAAAAGGCTGTTTGGATTTTATCCAGACAGCCTTTTTCTTTTTGCTGAATTTGAGCTTTCTTAAAAAGTTGCCATTGTCCCGATAGCTATCGGGACTGTTGAAGGGTCGCTTGAGATCCAAATGAGACTCCTCCTTACGCCGGAATGATATAAGGTGGAATAGCACTATATTCAATCTACATTACTCAGGGCTTCGAAATATCATTCTGAACGAAGCAGAACGCAGTGAAGAATCTCCGTAAATTATATGAGATTCCTCCTTGCTACGGGATGACCGGTAGAATTTATTTCAATAAAAAAGCCCCATATCTCTATGGGACTTAAATTTTTATTTTGACTACAAACTAAACCATTATCCTCTTTGTGGCTTCGGAATAAAAGCAGCAGGAAACTCAGGTTTAATTTTCATAAGAGCGCGATCTGCTTCAAGCCTATTTCTGAAATTTCCGATCCAAACTTTATAATTTGGAGTTTCATAAATTATTTGTGAAGGCCATTCAGAATATATGGATCTAAATTTTTTAATCACATTACTTGCTTCATTATTGTCTCCATAATAAAGTTGGATTTTATAACGCTCTCCAAGTTTCCCATCTTTAGTCATTTCCGACTTCATTTCTAGTAAATTAGGAATATTGGCGTCCTGCTGGATATTTACTTTCCCTGTTTGTGCAACTCCAATTTGATGTATTCCAAGTGTTAAGACAGCTATAAAAAAACAGTCTTTTAGTTTTAATATTCTCATTATAAAAAGGTTTGGTGTAAAAGTAAAATTAAATAACTGATTGAGGTATGATTTTATTATTTAGAACTGATATAAATTACGTGTTAACACTTCTGCAACATTTCCCAAATCGACTTTAAGTGTTACTTTTGTGCCTGAATTTTAGGGGTACGATAACTGTGTTTTTATAATTATAAATTAATAATAGTTATAAAATATCGTGCCAAAGAAAAGACGTTAATTCAACTTATAATATGAAAAAGGTGAGATCCCGCCATTCAATTTCGAGATTACTGCTACTTTCAGTAGTATTCCTGCTTTCATTTACCAACTTAAATTTTGCTCAAGAAGATCCAGCTCCAGCTGCAGAGGTGCAGGCGACTGCAACTGATGCTCCTGTGGAATCAGGTTCTGGGGATGTGGCAAATGGTAAAGCATTATTCAATTCATTATGTGCTGCATGTCACAAGCCTTATTCTAAATCTATCGGGCCAGCTCTTAATGGGGTGTCAGAAAGACGTTCATTACCATGGATAGAGTCTTGGATTCATAACTCAGCTGAAATGATATCTTCAGGCGATGCGCAAGCAGTTGCTATTTACGAAGAGTACAATAAAACGGCAATGCCTGCATTTCCACAGTTAACTCAAGTTGAGATTAGTGATATTCTTGCTTATGTGGAGCAACCTAAGCCAACTCCGGTTGCTGCAATAGGTGCTGGAGCTACAGGAGGAGAAGGTTCTGGAGGAGGAGTTTCCAATAATGTTATTTTAGCTATTCTTGCTTTTGTGCTTGTAATGCTTTTGGCAATACTATTCCTTGTAAATAAGACTTTAAGAAAATTTGCGGTTGCAAGTGGAGTAGAGTTACCGGTTAAACAAACTAGGAAACCAATTTATAAGTCATTTGTAGAAAATCAATTTTTGGTATTAGTAACTGCGGTAATTGTATTGTTAGCTAGTGGCTATATGGTTTATGGATTCTTTATGCAAGTAGGAGTAGATCAAGGATATCAGCCAATACAACCAATTCATTTTTCTCATAGAATTCATGCAGGAGATAATCAAGTGGAATGTAAATATTGTCACTCTTCAGCTAGAACCTCAAAACATTCAGGAATACCTTCTTTAAATGTTTGTATGAATTGTCATAAATCTATCGGGGAAGTTGCTGAGGCAACTGCTACGGAAGATTACACAAAAGAATTCTACGATAAAGAAATCAAGAAATTATACGAAGCAACTGGTTGGGATCCTGCAGAGCAGGCCTACACAGGTGAGACTAAACCGGTTAAATGGGTTAGAATTCACAACTTGCCAGATTTTGCATATTTCAATCACTCACAACACGTTTCTGTTGCAGGAATAGAATGTCAGAAATGTCACGGTCCAATTCAAGAGATGGAAGTAGTTTATCAAAATGCTCCATTAACAATGGGGTGGTGTATTAACTGTCACAGAGAAACTAATGTGAAGATGGCTGGAAATGAATACTACGAAAAGATTCACGAAGAGTTATCTAAAAAATACGGAGTAGAGGAATTGACTGCTGCTCAGTTAGGTGGTTTGGAATGTGGGAAATGCCACTATTAATAAAAAAGTCAGGCCTAGGAAACTGGGTGATTAATTAAGAAGTAATATCTAGATATATATGTCATCAAACAAGAAATACTGGAAAAGTGTTGAAGAGCTAAACGAAAATAGCTCTATTGTTGAGACGCTCCAGCAAAAAGAGTTTGCAGAAGAAATTCCTACCGATGAATTCTTAGGTGATAAGGACTCCTTAAGTAGTTCTTCTACAACTCGTCGTGATTTCCTTAAATATGTTGGTTTTAGTACCGCAGCTGCTTCTTTAGCAGCCTGTGAAGGTCCGGTTATTAAATCGATTCCTTATTTAGTACAACCAGAGCGTATTGTTCCTGGAATTGCAAATTATTATGCAACTACTATTGCAGATGGATTTGATTTCTCCAGCGTTTTAGTTAAAACTCGTGAGGGACGTCCAATAAAGATTGATAATAATACACTATCTGCTGGAAATTCTGGTGCAAACGCGAGAGTGAATGCTTCTGTACTTTCATTATATGACAGTAAGAGAGTAAAAAGACCTATGGCTAATGGCCAGAATGTGTCTTGGGAAGATTTCGACAAGCAAGTTGGAGATGCATTAAAAGGAGTAACAGGTGAAGTTGTTCTTTTGACTCAAACTTTTGCAAGTCCTTCTACTTCAAAATTAATAGGCGAATTTTCTAGTAAGCTAGGAAATGTACGTCATGTAGTTTACGATACAGTTTCTGAAGATGCAGCGTTAAGCGCATTTCAGTCTAAATACGGAACAAGAGCTTTACCGAATTATGATTTTTCTAAAGTGGAAACTGTTGTTTCTGTCGGTGCAGATTTCTTAGGAGATTGGCAAGGTGGAGGCTATGATGCTGCTTTCGCGAAGACAAGAATTCCTGAGAATGGTAAAATGTCTCGTCATATTCAGTTCGAATCTAATATGTCTTTATCTGGAGCAAATGCAGATAAACGTATTCCTGTTACACCAGCACAGCAGCGTGCAGTGTTAGCGGCCTTATATGGTTATATTGCTGGAGGTTCTTCTAACAGTGATCTTTCTGGTAAAATAGATGATGCTGTTGTAAAAGCTGCTTCACAATTAAGAAAAGCGGGAAATAAAGGGGTGGTTGTTTCTGGACTTCCAGATGCAGATGCTCAAACTTTGGTGTTAGAGATCAATGAAGCTTTAGGTAGCCAAGTAATGGATACTGCTAATCCAAAAATGACTCGTCAAGGGAATGCTACTGCTGTTACTAAGTTAGTAGAAGATATGCAGAGTGGAAGTATCAGTGCGATTTTAATTGCAGGGGTGAATCCAGCTTATAGTTTGCCAAATTCAAAAGAATTCGCAAAAGCATTAAAAGATATTGAAGTTTCTGTTGCTTTCTCAATGAAAGAAGATGAAACAGCTAAATTGTGTAAGTTCATTGCCGCTACGCCTCATTATTTAGAGAGCTGGGGAGATGTTCAATTCACAAAGAATAATTTCAGCTTGATGCAGCCTACAATCAGACCTTTGTTTGATACTAGACAATTTCAAGATTGTTTATTGAAATGGAACGGATCTGATAAATCTTATTACGAGTATATCAAGGAAACTTGGAGTTCTTTAGGGACAGATGCTTGGAATACTGCATTGCACGATGGTGTTTTTGAAGGAACTGCTCCTGCAATGGGTGATGCTACTGCTGCTCCAGAGTTTGTAGGTGGCACCATTAATACAAGTGCTGCTGTTCGTAATCTAAGTGCTGCTTCAGAAGGAAAAGGTTTTCAATTAAGCCTTTATACTAAAATATCTATGGGAGATGGTCAACAAGCCAATAACCCATGGTTACAGGAAATGCCAGATCCATTAACAAGATCTTCTTGGGATAACTACTTGACCATTTCTCGTGAAGATGCAGATAAGCTTGAGCTTATTAACGAAAATGTTGCAAATGGTGCCTTAAATGGTAGCTATGTAAACATTAAAATGGATAATGTAGAAGTGAAAATGGTTCCTGTTCTTATTCAGCCTGGTCAAGCAAAAGGATCTGTTGGTCTTGCTTTAGGTTATGGTAAGAAAGATGGAATACAGAAAGAAATGCAGGTGGGTGTAAATGCCTATCCTTTATATAAAGATTTTAGTTCTGTTCAGTACGTTTCTATAGAAAAAACAGCTGGAGTTCATGAATTTGCAAGTGTTCAGTTGCAAAACACGCTTATGGGTAGAGGAGATATCATCAAGGAAACTACCTTGGAGGTCTTTAATACTAAAGATAAAAATGCGTATAACAAGACTCCGGAGGTTTCTTTAAATCATATTGAAACAGATGTTACTTCTCCAGAAGTTGATATTTGGGAGAGCTTCGATAGAGAAATTGGACATCATTTTAATCTTTCTATAGATTTAAATGCGTGTACTGGATGTGGAGCTTGTGTTATTGCATGTCATTCAGAAAACAATGTTCCTGTAGTTGGAAAACAAGAGATAAGAAAATCTAGAGATATGCACTGGTTGCGTATAGATAGATACTATTCTTCTGAAGATAGCTTTACAGGTGATATTGAAAAGAAAGATGATATTTCGGGACTTGGAGATTCATTGTCTCAACTTGCTGAAATGGAATCTCCGGCAGATAACCCTCAAGTGGTTTTTCAACCGGTAATGTGTCAGCACTGTAATCATGCGCCATGTGAAACTGTTTGTCCTGTTGCAGCAACTTCTCACGGTCGTCAAGGTCAAAATCAAATGATTTATAACAGATGTGTGGGTACAAGATATTGTGCTAACAACTGTCCTTATAAGGTGCGTCGTTTTAACTGGTTTAATTACACGAAAAACGATGAATTTGACTACCATATGAATAGTGATCTTGGTAGAATGGTATTGAATCCAGATGTTACTGTACGTTCTAGAGGTGTAATGGAAAAATGTTCAATGTGTATTCAAATTACGCAAAAAACAATTCTTGATGCGAAACGTGAGGGTAGGGTAATAGAAGACGGAGAATTTTATACAGCCTGTTCTGCAGCTTGTGATAAAGGCGCAATGGTCTTTGGAGATGTGAATAATAAGGGTACTAAGATTATAGATAAGGTAGAAGATAAGAGAATGTATCATTTATTGGAATCTGTTGGAACGAAGCCAAATGTGATGTATCAAACTAAGGTTAGAAACACCTCAGAAGCTTAAAAATTAAACTAGTAAAGAATCAATTATAAAAGGATATGTCTCATTACGAAGCACCTATTAGAAAGCCTTTAGTTACCGGAGATAAGAGCTATCACGATGTAACTATAGATGTGGCTGCACCGGTTGAAGGTCGGGCAAATAAACACTGGTGGATAGTTTTTTCTATCTCACTAATTGCTTTTCTTTGGGGATTAGGTTGTATAATTTATACTATTTCTACCGGAATTGGAACTTGGGGATTAAACAAGACCGTTGGTTGGGCTTGGGATATTACCAACTTTGTTTGGTGGGTAGGAATTGGGCATGCAGGAACACTTATTTCTGCAGTATTATTATTGTTCCGTCAAAAATGGAGAATGGCAATTAACCGTTCTGCAGAAGCAATGACGATTTTCTCTGTAATGCAGGCAGGATTGTTTCCAATTATCCACATGGGTCGTCCATGGTTGGCGTATTGGGTATTACCTATTCCAAACCAATTTGGTTCGTTATGGGTAAACTTTAACTCTCCATTGCTTTGGGATGTATTTGCAATTTCTACGTACTTATCTGTATCACTAGTATTCTGGTGGACAGGTTTACTTCCAGATTTTGCGATGATTAGAGATAGAGCAATCACCCCATTTAATAAACGTATCTACGGAATTCTATCTTTTGGATGGAGTGGACGTGCTAAAGATTGGCAACGTTTTGAAGAAGTATCTTTGGTGCTTGCAGGTCTAGCAACTCCATTAGTACTTTCTGTACACACCATTGTATCCTTTGATTTTGCTACTTCTGTAATTCCAGGATGGCATACCACTATCTTCCCTCCATACTTTGTTGCTGGGGCGGTATTCTCTGGATTTGCAATGGTAAACACACTTTTAATCATTATGAGAAAAGTGTCTAATCTTGAAGACTATATTACAATTCAGCATATCGAATTAATGAACATTGTAATTATGATTACAGGTTCTATTGTTGGATGTGCCTATATTACAGAACTGTTTGTTGCTTGGTATTCTGGAGTAGAATACGAGCAGTATGCATTCCTTAACAGAGCAACAGGGCCTTATTGGTGGGCTTATTGGGCGATGATGACGTGTAACGTTTTCTCTCCACAATTCATGTGGTTCCCAAAATTAAGAAGAAGTATCATGTTCTCTTTCTTTATCTCTATTGTTGTAAACATCGGGATGTGGTTCGAACGTTTTGTAATTATTGTGACTTCATTACACCGTGATTACTTACCATCTTCTTGGACAATGTTCTCACCAACATTTGTAGATATTGGGATCTTTATTGGAACTATAGGATTCTTCTTTGTGTTGTTCTTACTATATGCACGTTCTTTCCCAGTGATTGCACAGGCAGAGGTAAAAACAATTTTGAAAGCATCTGGAGCAAAATATAAGCAACTTCGTGCAGAGCATGGAGACGATGCAGATCATCGTAATTCCGCATTCATGGCAGAGCCTAGAGCAAATGAGGCTCATGGTGTGCATAATCAAGTAAATGATGACAATGATAATCGACCGCATGAAGAGACGGTGAATGCAGATGCATTAACAACTTCTGAAGTGCAAAAAGATCAATTAGATCAAATGCTTTCTAGAATTGGTATTTATGACCCTGCAACTCAAACAGCAAGTGATCTTACCAAATTGAAGGCTGCTGGTCCAATGTTACAACAGCGTTTACACCAAGTAGGAATCTATACTTTTGCTCAAGTAAGTAGATTAGAATCTAGTGATTTTGAATTGTTGAATGAGCTTATCGAAAATTTCCCTTCGGAAACTATGAGAGAAGATTGGATTGCTCAGGCAATTAAACTTAATAATAACTAATTAGGATGGCATCAAAAGTAATACACGCTATTTATACCGATGATGATTTATTGCTACAAGCAGTAAAACAAGTTCGTGACGCCCGTTATCACATCGCAGAAATTTACACACCATTCCCTGTTCATGGGCTA
>Ga0209309_10002207_pt1 | contig 18065 bp, 17 predicted proteins | sample COGITO_mtgs_1204_2_FD_184807 | JGI IMG/M metagenome (GOLD analysis project Ga0209309, IMG submission 184807) | Pelagic marine microbial communities from North Sea - COGITO_mtgs_120412 (SPAdes) (version 2) | ecosystem: Environmental > Aquatic > Marine > Epipelagic ... | reverse complement strand
CAGCATGACGAAACATCTGGGTATAGCTAGTTAAAAGTAATTACTGACTAAAAACCAGACAATAAGAAAATAGAAGATTGCATTTGTATTCTATAAAAAAGAAAAATATTAAAACTTCTTCATAATCATACTTATCAAACTTACCTTATCACCGTAAGGTGCATATCTAAGGGGAACATCTAACCACGTTCCCCTTTTGGTTATACTTTTTTTATGCGAAAAAGTATCAAAAGAATGTTGCCCGTGGTAAGCGCCATTTCCACTATTTCCAACGCCTCCAAATGGCAACTTTTTATTAGCTATCTGTATCACGACATCATTTATTGCACCTCCACCAAAACTGTAAGTCTTTAATATTTTTTCTGAAAATTTCTTATCTTCAGAAAACACATATAAGGCAAGAGGTTTCGGATATTTAGCAATAATATCTGCCATATTTTCTTCGGAAGCATAGCTTAAAATTGGAAGGATAGGCCCAAAAATCTCATCTTCCATCACCTTGCTAGATAGAGAAGGTTCATCTATTAAGGTTGGAGCAATATAACATTGCTCTCTGTCTATTTCTCCACCTACAGGATAACGTTCACCTTCTAGCATAGCTGCTAAGCGATCAAAGTTCTTTTCGTTGATTATTCGTGCATAATCGGGAGAGTCTTTGGGATTCGCTCCGTAAGCAGCTATAATCTCATTTTGTACAGCATCTATAAACTTTTCTTTAATAGAGGAATCTATTAGAATATAATCTGGAGCAATACAGGTTTGACCTCCATTTAAATATTTTCCCCAAACAATTCGCTTTGCTGCAAGTTGCACTTTTGCAGATTTATGAATAATACAGGGGTTTTTACCACCTAATTCCAGTGTTGAAGGAGTTAAATTTGGAGCAATTGCTTTTGCAACTATTTTTCCTACAGGAACACTTCCAGTAAAGAATACATAATCCCATTTTTCTTTTAATAATGCTTCAGAAACAGGAATTCCTCCCTGAACTACAGCGAGCATCTCTTTTGGAAATACCTTATCTAAAATATCAGCTAAAATTTGAGAGGTATTTGGTGCTAATTCACTCGGTTTTAGAACTACTGTATTTCCTGCAGCAATGGCTCCCATTAACGGGGAGATCGCCAACTGGAAAGGATAATTCCACGGAGCAATAATTAAACAGCTTCCATATGGTTCAGAATAAATATAATCTGATGAAGGGAAATTTATAAGAGAACTAGAAACCTTTTTCGGCTTTGACCAGTTTTTTAACTTCTTAATGATATAATCAAGCTCACTTATAATAAATGCAGTTTCGCTAAGAACACTTTCAAACTTGGGTTTTTTGAAATCCTGAAAGAGGGCATCACAGATTTCAGTTTCATACTCTTCAATAACCGACTTAAGTAATTTTAATTTTTCAATCCTTAAAGCTATTTCTTTGGTCTTTCCTTCTTTAAAGAAAGATCGTTGAGAAGTTAATAGATCACTGATTTTGTTATGCATTATAATATTAATTAGGGAGAATGTCTTAGTATGGTATTTATAGAGGAAATATAGGTATTCCAATCAATTTTTCACTTTGTTTTTAAGATTAACCCTATACACTTACTTAAAGTTCCTCTAAAATTCGCATTTTGCTGCATATTTTAAAATTTGGCTGAAAAGAACTTACAATTATCGAAGATTCTAGAACTAAATCTTGCAGTGCTTTTTATTAGCACTTCAGGGGTTTTGGGAAGATATATTACGTTAAACCCATTCGTCACTATTTTTTATAGAACCTTATTAGCAGTAATTCTATTTTATGTTTTTTGCAGATGGAAAAAATTGGATCTAAGAATTTCCTCCAGAAGAGATATATTAAAAATTGTTTTGAGTGGATTATTAATGACAGGACACTGGGTAGCTTACTTTTTTGCTCTACGTTATTCAAATGTAGCTATAGGAATACTTTCACTTTTTACCTATCCCGTAATTACTGCTTTTTTAGAGCCATTACTATTAAAAACAAAATTCAGTAAAAGTCACCTTGCATTAGGCTTGTTAGTGCTATTTGGAATTTATTTTTTAGTGCCAGAGATCAGCTTTCAAAATAACTACACCATTGCTGTATTGTTAGGTATCTTATCTGGTCTTTTCTATGCGTTGAGAAATCTTTTAATGAAGCAGGAAATCGAAAAATATAATGGTTCGGTTTTAATGCTTTATCAAATAGCGGTAGTAACTATTGTTCTTACGCCAGTTTTATTCTTCAGTAATTTTAACGACGTAATATTACAATGGGCACCCTTGTTAACGCTGGCCATTGTTACAACTTGTATAGGACACACCCTATTCTTAATGAGTCTTAGAAACTTTTCTACTACAGCAGCTAGTATTATGAGTAGTGCTCAGCCACTCTACGCAATAATTTTAGGAATTGTATTCCTTGCAGAATATCCTTCGTTAAAAACAATAGTAGGAGGCGTTCTAATTATTAGTGCAGTTATTATAGAAAGTTTGAGATCGCTCCGAAAAAAAGCAGCAGTAGAAGGGATCGATTGATTTATTAATTAAGTCGCCCATTAAAAGTGTCACCCTGTCTAATATCTCCAGAGTTATATCCTCTCATAAACCAATCCATACGTTGTTTAGAAGTGCCATGAGTAAAAGCATCTGGAACCACTCTACCTTGGGTTCGTTTCTGGATAGCATCGTCGCCAACTGCACTCGCAGCGCTCATAGCTTCCTGGATATCTCCTTGCTCTAAATACTCCTTATTATGATATGCCCAAACCCCAGCATAGAAATCGGCTTGAAGTTCTAAGGCAACGGAGAGTTCGTTTGCTTCACTTTGACTTAATCCTTGCTGTAGTTGCCTTACCCTTCCAGAAGTACCCAAAATGGTTTGTACATGGTGTCCAACTTCATGCGCAATTACATAGGCAATAGCAAAATCACCACCTTGAGCCCCAAAACGTGTTCGTAATTCTTCAAAAAAACTCAAATCCATATATACTTTCTGGTCTGCTGGACAATAAAAAGGCCCAGAAGCAGAGGAAGCTCCACCACAACCTGTTTGAACACCATCTGTAAATAGCACTAATCCAGGTTCTTGGTAGTTCATGTTATTTTCAGAAAAGATTTCGTTCCAAATATCTTCTGTATCAACTAAAACGGCATTTGTAAATTCCCCTAATTCTACTTCTTCTGAAGTTAATTCTCTAGATTCAGATGAGGTTATTGGCGCTTGATTTTCTAGTTGCTGAAGGGTTTCAGTAATATCACCACCAGAAAAAAGTTGAATTGCTAGAAATATAAGTCCTATAATTCCACCACCAACAGCTACTTTTCCTCCTGTAGAAGTGCCTCTTCTATCTTCAAGATTGGCACTTTTACGTCTACCTTTCCATTTCATAATTTTTTTCTTTTAAAAATACTATTTATAAAGTTAAGCTATTTATAAAATCTCTATCGCATTCCAGATATTCTCGTTAGGCACTGGAGCAATAACTTGAATTTCTTCATTTTTTACAGGATGCATAAAAACGAGTTTTCTGGCGTGTAGATGAATACTTGCGTCTTTGTTACTCCTGTCAAAACCATACTTAAGATCACCTTTTATGGGACAACCAATTGCAGATAACTGACTTCTAATTTGATGATGTCTCCCAGTATGAAGATCTATTTCCAATACAAAATAATTGTTGAGATGCTGAATGATCTTATATTCTAAAATAGCTTTTTTGCTCTCAGGAACTTCTTTAATATGTGCATAGGATTTATTTTGCTTAGGATTGCGTTTTAGGAAATGAACTAAAGTGTCTTGCTGTTTTGGTGGCATGTTTTTTACTACAGCCCAATAGGTTTTCTTAGCATCTCGATCCTTAAAAAGTTGATTTAATCTAGGCAATGCTTTAGATGTTCTTGCAAAAAGAACAATCCCGCTAGTTGGTCTGTCTAAACGATGTACTACGCCCAAATATACATTTCCAGGCTTGTTATATTTATCCTTGAGGTATTCTTTTACAACTTCACTTAGCGGAGTATCTCCCGTTTTGTCGCCTTGAACAATATCACCGGGTCTTTTATTCACCACAATAATATGATTATCTTCAAATAAGACTTGGAGATTATTTTTGTTTGAAAGTATTTTTTCTGAAGTCAAATTCTGAAAATTAAATAGCAGCTCGTAAAGCTTGTGTTATAAAAGAAAAGAATTTAGTATTGCTCGTCGTCTGTTGGGAAATCTTTGTTTTTCACATCCTTTTTATAACTTTCAAAGGCTTTGGTCATTTCTCCGTGAAGATCTGCATAACGTCTTAAAAATCTTGGGTTAAATTCGTGATTCATTCCCAACATATCATGAGTTACCAGTACTTGACCATCTACGCCATTTCCTGCCCCAATACCTATAACTGGAATACTTACACTTTCTGCCACTTCCTTAGCAAGTTTGGCTGGTACTTTTTCTAATACCATTGCGAAACAGCCTATTTTTTCTAGTAATAAAGCATCTTCTTTTAATTTTTCAGCTTCCTGTTCTTCTTTTGCACGAACGGTATATGTCCCGAATTTATATATGGATTGTGGAGTAAGTCCTAAATGGCCCATTACAGGAATTCCTGCGTTTAAGATTCTTTTGATAGATTCTTTTATTTCTTTTCCGCCTTCCATTTTTACAGCATGTCCGCCACTTTCTTTCATAATTCTAATAGCAGAACGAAGTGCCTCTTTCGGGTCACTTTGGTAACTTCCAAAAGGAAGATCCACCACTACCAAAGAGCGCTCTATTCCCCTTACCACACTTGCGGCATGGTAAATCATTTGGTCTAAGGTAATAGGAAGTGTAGTTTCGTGCCCGGCCATAACATTACTGGCAGAGTCTCCCACAAGGATTACGTCTATGCCCGCACCATCTACAATTTGTGCCATAGTAAAATCGTAAGCAGTAAGCATCGCGATCTTTTCTCCGTTAGCTTTCATTTCTACCAACGATTTGGTGGTAATTCTTTTGTATTGTTTCTTGGCAACTGACATTAGTTCGTTTTTTAGATGAGTAAAAGTAGTAAATTAGTACTCCACATTCAAAACTTAGAATCATGAAGGTATATTTAAGTGCTCTTATTTTTTTTATTGGTTTTATAGGCAGTGCACAAGAAACCATAGCTGAGGTTTCAGCTAAAACATTGATAGAAGATTTTTTTATTGCATTTCATAAACAAGATACCACAGCACTTAGGGAAATGGTAAATCCCATGATTCAAATGCAATCTATAAGTGTAAAAGAGGGAGCAGATTCAGATCTAGTTACAACAGATTATTCTAATTTTTTAAAAGCGATCTATGCTATTCCAAAAACTACAGAATTTCAGGAAAAGATACATTCCTATAAAGTGCAAGTAGATGGGCCAATGGCAAATGTTTCTACACCATATTCCTTTTATGTGAATGGAGAACTAAGTCATTGCGGAGTAAATACCTTTCAGTTATTCAAGAAAAAAGACGTTTGGAAGATTGTGTATATTATAGACACGCGTACAAAAAATGGCTGTGAGTAAAAGTAATTGTTAAAGCAGCTTCGGAAAAAGTAAAATTAGTACAGTAGCATTATTCATAGCATGCATAGCAATAGGCCAAGCCATGCTTTTATTTTCAATTTTAATTTTTCCGAAGAAAAATCCGGCTATAATTCTTGGGATTATCATTAAGAATAATAAGAGATCTATTTGAAAACCATCTACATAATTTGAAATGTGAACCATACCAAAAATAAATGCAGTGAGTATCCAAACCACTACGTAATTTCTATTTAATATTCTACAAGCTTCATATTGAAATCTCTTCGGAATAAATTCTTTTATAAATAGATATACTAGGATTATAAAGAGGATTAGAAATGCATATTTTAATGCCCAATGAATATCTACCGGAATAAAAATTAATACTATCACTAAGATCCAGCAACATAGAAAAAATATAAAATCGTTTGGAGAAGGTTTAATTAAAGTGCGAAACATGCCTTCTTCTAGAATAGGAGCAATAACAACTGCTAAGAGTGCGAATTTCCATGGATTTTCAAACATAAGTGAGTTTAGTCCTTCCTGCTCATATTTTAAAACATCCAGCTCTGGGAAAATAATTTGAAGAATTCCTAAAAAAGTAAAAAAAACAAAATAAGAACCAATCATCCAGCCATAATTACTCAGCAAGTTCTTGATCCTAAATTGGGTAATATGGTTTATTTTATTCAATTCTGTGGTTGGCTAATCTGTTTTAAAGTTAGGCTAATTTCAATAAAAAGAAATTTACTCCCTCATTGAGGGTTTAATTCCCGTCCCGAAAATTATTTTCTAGATCTATATCTCGCGGGCGTACCCCAAGGTTCTTAAAGATTAGCAATCGCTTAAACTCACTTTAACGGCAAGACCACCTTCTGAGGTTTCTTTGTACTTGGAATTCATGTCTTTTGCAGTATCCCACATGGTTTCTATAACTTTATCTAAAGGCACTTTTGCCTTAGAAGCGTCACTGTCCATTGCTATTTCTGCAGCATTAATAGCTTTAATTGCTCCCATTGCATTGCGTTCTATGCAAGGAATTTGTACCAATCCTGCTATAGGATCGCAGGTAAGTCCAAGGTGATGTTCCATGGCTATTTCACTCGCCATTAAAACCTGAGCAGGGGAACCCCCCATAAGTTCTGTAAGTGCACCTGCCGCCATTGCTGAAGAAACACCAATTTCTGCTTGACAACCACCCATAGCAGCAGAGATGGTAGCTCCTTTTTTAAATAAGCTTCCTATTTCCCCGGCAACCAGCATAAATCGTTTTACTTCTTCAAAAGTTGCTTCATGATTCTCGATTACCATATAATACATTAACACAGCAGGAACAGTTCCTGCACTCCCGTTGGTGGGTGCTGTAACTACTCTTCCCAAGGAGGCATTTACTTCATTTACACTTAATGCAAAACAACTAACCCATTTAAGAATCTGACGGAATTTCACTTCAGTCTTCCTAATTGTTTCTAACCATTGTTGAGGTGTACTATAAGTGGCTTTCCCAATTAAATTCTTGTTCATATCGAAAGCGCGACGATGTACATTGAGTCCGCCGGGTAAAGTACCTTCTGTATGGCAACCTATATACATAGATTCCAACATGACTTTCCAAATAGCTTCGAGTCCATCATGTATTTCTTGGGGATCCCGTAAAGATTTTTCGTTTTCCATCACGATTTCCGAAATGCATTTATCTTCTACAGTACAATAAGCAAGAAGTTCTGTTGCTTTTTCTATAGGAAATGGAAATTCCTGAAATTTTTGCATTTTTTTAGAAGCATTCTTACGCTCTTCTTTAACAACAAATCCGCCTCCAATAGAATAATAAGATGAAGAAGTTTTCTTTCCATTTTTTAGAGTAGCTCTAAAAGTGAGCCCGTTGGGATGAAAAGGTAAAAAGTTTTTATTGAATTTTATATTGATTGCCGGATCGAAATGTATAGGATTCTCACCATTTAAAATGATAGATTTTGTAGTATTGATATTGAAAATCTCAGGATCTATTTGTTCTATTTCCATTAAAACAGGATCTAATCCTGCCAAGCCTAACATTACGGCGAGATCTGTAGCATGCCCTTTACCCGTAAGCGAAAGCGAACCGTAAAGATCTATATGTATTCCCTCAACTTCATCAAAACACTTTTTGGCTTTAAGTTCCTGGATCCAACGTTGTGCAGCTCGCCATGGTCCCAACGTATGAGAACTGGATGGTCCCACTCCAATTTTCAACATATCAAAAACACTAATACATTCTATTTTTCGCATTCTGGTAAATTCGTTTGTGAGCAAAGTTATCATTTTGACATTGCATCTTGATATTTTTAAATAGAAAAATTTAAAAGCATGGAATCAATATTTAGTAATTTTGAAAGATGGATGTAAAAAAAGCAGGAAAAATAAAAAAATCTGAAAATAGGCATGCGGCTGAGGTTTCCAAACAAACAGGATTTCCCAGTCCTGCCACACATTATTTAGAGTCTAGCATAGATTTAAACAAGGAATTAGTCACTAATCAAGATGCCACTTTTTATATTCAAATCGAAGGAAATGGATTGGAGGAACACCGTATTTTAGATGGGGATGTTTTAATTGTAGATCGCTCTAAAAATGCAAAACCTTCCAGTATTATAATTGCAATTGTGGAGAGTGAGTTTAAAATAATGCTTAAATCTGATGCTCAAAAAATACCCGATGCTTCCATTTGGGGAGTTGTTACTTATGTAATTCATGAAATGTAATGATTGCTTTAGTAGATTGTAATAGTTTTTATGCCTCCTGTGAGCAGGTTTTTAGACCAGACTTGCAAGGAAAGCCTGTGGTTGTTTTAAGCAATAACGATGGGTGTATAATTGCAGCCAATAAAGAAGCTAAAGCCCTTACAGATATTCCAATGTTCGAGCCTGTTTTTAAGATTAAAAAGTTGTTGGAAGATAATGATGTAGCTTTTTTTTCTTCCAACTATACTCTTTATGGAGAAATGTCTCAGCGGGTGATGAATATATTAATGGATTTTTCTCCTGCTGTAGAAGTGTACAGTATAGATGAATCTTTCTTAAACCTAAGCGGGATTAAATCTATAAACTATAGAAAATATGGTTTATCAATAAGGAACCGTATTCTTAAAAATACAGGATTGCCAGTAGGGGTAGGGATAGCACCAACCAAAGTTTTAGCAAAAGTCGCCAATAAAATAGCTAAAAAGAAGTCTGGACTTAGAAATGTATTTGTAATAGATACAGAGGAAATTAGAGAAAAAGCATTAAAAAACACCAATATTAAAGATGTTTGGGGAATTGGAAGAGCGCATGTAAAAAGCCTTAAAAAGATTGATGTAAATACAGCTTATGATTTTACACAATTACCATCTTCTTGGGTGCTAAAAAACATGAAAATTGTAGGCTTAAGAATTTGGCATGAACTACGTGGCAAGTCTTGTTTAGAAATAAATGAGCTTCCAAGATCTAAAAAAGCAATTGGAACCGCTAAATCTTTTGGCGAACGAATAGAAAATTTTGATTTAATTTCGGAAGCTTGTGCATACTATATTGGTGAGGTAAGCGAGGTTTTAAGGCAGCAAAAATCTTGTGCTAGTTTTGTACATGTTTTTCTGAATACCAATTACCACAGTAAAACAGATAAACAATATTCTAATGGGATAACGGTTACCCTTCCGGTTCCCACCAATGACACACTTGTATTGACTTCTTTTGCCCACCAAGCATTAAAGGAAATTTATAAACCTGGCTACCGCTATAAAAAAGTAGGTGTTAATCTTAGCGGATTGGTACCTAAGAAATATATTCAAGGGAATTTATTTGCACCAGTGTTACCACCCAACAAAGATGGGCTTTGGGAAGTTATAGATCACCTCAATTTTAAATATGGGAAATCTACTATTCAATCTGCACATGCGGGATTTCCTGAATCACGAAAAAAATGGGAACTTGTTAAAGCTCATCGCAGTCCGCGTTTTACTACACAGTGGAATGAAATCTTGAAAATTTCTACTTAAAAATTTTACTCCAATTATTTTGGTTTTTGCATTAGGGATTACAGCGATATCTTTTAATTTTTTTTTGAAAATTAAAAGATAGAAGCGGAAAGCCCGACACCTTTAGTGTGCTTCTAACAAGCGCACTAAAAGTGAAATGCCATTAAAATTATTATTTATGACAACCTGTCAGAACTCAACCGCTGGCATAATGATTGACTATTTGTGTTTGTGAAATTGAAATAATAAAATTTAACACGTATACTATTATGAGTAAAATAATTGGAATTGACTTAGGTACTACGAACTCCTGTGTTTCTGTGATGGAAGGTAGCGAGCCTGTAGTGATCCCTAACGCTGAAGGGAAAAGAACGACGCCTTCTGTAATCGCTTTTGTTGAAGGTGGTGAAATTAAAGTTGGTGACCCTGCAAAACGTCAGGCAGTTACTAACCCAACAAAAACTATTTCTTCTATAAAGAGATTTATGGGGAACAAATATTCTGAATCTTCTAAGGAAGCAGGAAGAGTTCCTTACAAAGTGATTAAAGGAGATAACGATACTGCAAGAGTAGATATTGATGGAAGAATGTATACTCCACAAGAATTATCTGCAATGATTTTGCAAAAAATGAAAAAAACTGCTGAAGATTATCTTGGACAAGAGGTAACAGAAGCTGTTATTACTGTTCCTGCATATTTTAACGATTCTCAACGTCATGCAACTAAAGAAGCTGGTGAGATCGCAGGGCTTAAAGTAAGAAGAATTATAAACGAGCCTACTGCTGCGGCATTGGCTTACGGATTAGACAAAAAATCTATCGACCAAAAGATCGCTGTTTATGATCTTGGTGGTGGTACTTTTGATATCTCTATCCTTGAATTAGGAGATGGTGTTTTTGAAGTATTATCTACTAATGGTGATACGCATTTAGGTGGGGATGATTTTGACCAAGTAATCATAGATTTCCTTGCAGATTCTTTCAAGAAAGCAGAAGACATCGATCTTAGAAAAGATCCTATGGCTTTACAACGTTTGAAAGAAGCAGCTGAAAAAGCGAAGATTGAATTATCTTCTTCTACACAAACAGAAATCAACTTACCTTATGTTACGGCTACTGCAAGTGGACCAAAACATTTAGTTGAAACTCTTACAAGATCTAAATTTGAGCAATTAGCTCATGAGCTAGTAACACGTTCTATGGATCCTGTGAAAAAAGCATTAAGTGATGCTGGTCTTTCTGTAAGTGATATAGACGAAGTTATTTTAGTAGGTGGTTCTACTCGTATTCCTAAGATTCAGGAAGAAGTTGAAGCATTCTTTAAAAAGAAACCTTCTAAAGGAGTGAATCCAGATGAGGTTGTTGCAATTGGAGCAGCTATTCAAGGTGGTGTATTAACAGGAGATGTAAAAGATGTATTATTACTAGATGTAACACCTCTTTCTCTTGGTATTGAAACTATGGGTGGTGTAATGACCAAATTAATTGAGTCTAACACAACTATTCCAACCAAGAAATCTCAGGTATTCTCTACAGCATCAGATAATCAACCATCGGTTGAGATTCATGTATTGCAAGGAGAACGTCCTATGGCAACAGATAATAAAACCATTGGTAGATTCCATTTAGATGGGATTCCACCAGCACAAAGAGGAACTCCACAAATTGAAGTTACTTTTGATATTGATGCGAATGGTATTATTAAAGTAAGTGCTACAGATAAAGCTACTAATAAAACTCAGGATATTAGAATTGAAGCTTCTTCTGGATTAACTGAAGAGGAAATCCAAAAGATGAAACAAGATGCTGAAGCAAATGCTGAATCTGATAAGAAGACGAAAGAGAAAGTAGACAAATTGAATGAGGCAGATGGAATGATCTTCCAAACTGAAAAGCAACTGAAAGAATTTGGTGATAAAATATCTGAGGATAAGAAAAAACCAGTTGAAGATGCTTTAGAAGAATTGAAGAAAGCTTATGAAACTCAAGAGATTGAAACTATAACTCCAGCGTTAGACAAATTGAATGAAGCCTGGAAAGTAGCTTCAGAAGAAATGTACAAGGCGCAAGCTGAGGGTCAGGGCGCACCAGGTGCAAACGGAGCTCCGGGAGCAGATGCAGGTGGAGCAGATAATGCTAAACAAGCAGATGATGTTGAAGATGTAGACTTCGAAGAAGTTAAATAAGCATTTAAACAATAGATCTTCCCTACAAGATCCATACTAAAAAGATCCCGATGAAAATCGGGATCTTTTTTTGTTTAAAATATTATAGGAATAAAATATAATATAGATAGACTAGTGTGAAAATAGAGAGTAGCCCAAGACAAATCAAACTAAAGAGTCTGTATCTCTTTCCTGGTTTATCTTCCTCTTTCATGTGAGAACCGGTAACCAATTTATAGTTAAAATATGCTAATACAGGAGCCGATAGAAATGATAGTCCCGTTGCGAAATCTATTAAAAATATAAATGAACCAGAGAGAAAGAATAAAATACACAAGGAAAGAGCGGGAATCACAAAGATCCCTATTTTATAATCTTTCCACTTTTTCTTTTCATTTAGATTCTTATTTGTTTCCGGATTCAATAATTCTGAAATCACTCTTGGGAAAGCATCGGTAACGGTGAGCGTTGTACTTAATAGCGTTATAAATGCTGCAATGGATATTATTGGAGTACTCCAAGTACCTAAGGTTCTTCCATAAAGTTCAACTAATTGCGAAGAAAATTCAACTGAATTTTGGGAGAAAGAAGTACCACTACCAAACATTACCAAAGCACCAAGAATTAAAAATAATAGTCCGATAAAACAAGCAGATAGATACCCAATATTAAAGTCGGTAAAAACTTCTTTAATAGATGGTTTATGATGTGTTTGTTTGGATTTTTCTTTGGTCCAGATGGAATGCCAGACAGACGCATCTATTGGAATAGGCATCCACCCCATAAACGCAATAATAAATCCTAAACTGGCAGTAGTCCATAGAGATGGGTGTGGAGTGCTAAGCGCTTTTTCTGTAGTTCCTGCTCCAAAAGCCATAATTACCGCTGCCAAGGTTGCGAGAGTTAAAAAAGTAACAATAATCTTCATGCTTTTGTCCAAGCCAGGATATTTCCCGATAAGTAAAAGGGATATGCAAAAAACAAGAATGATCAGACTCCAAACAAATGGAGACCATCCAAAATTAAAGAGTCTTTCGGCCAAACCAGCAGTCACAATGGTAACAGCTGCTTGAATAATAAACATAGTTCCAATAGTAATAATAATAAAGATCCAATAGGGGAAAACCCCCAGTTTCTTATAACCTGTAATAAGATGATTTCCAGTTCCGGCTGCATATCTTGGTCCAAATTCTAAAAACGGATATTTGGTAGCGCAGGCTAACACTAATGCCCAGATTAGAATAAAACCGTAATCGGCACCGGCACGTGTAGATTGTACCAAATGTGAAACTCCAATAGCGGCTCCAGCAAGCAAGAACCCTGGGCCAATGCTTTTTAATAAAGAACTTTTAGATGTTTTGTTTTTTGAAGCTTTTGTTTCCATTTACAGTTATAAATTGATAAATCTACACTAAAGTTTCTATAATAGAAGGTTTCATTTCATGAACCCCGTCAAAAGGGATAACAGTCAGATTATTTGGAAATAATTGATTGGCATGAATTTGTTCGTTTTTTAGTCGTTCCTCATCCATATAAGGATCATTAGTTCCATAAATCATGTGAATCTTAGTTTCCTTTAGATGCTGAAAATCTATAGGTTTCAATTCCTTAGGAAGACCGCCAGAGCAAAGAATTAGTTGAGAACATTGAATTTTCTTTTTAGAAACCCAACGGGTGGCAACAGAAACACCTTGTGAATACCCAAGGATGATTAAATTTGTAGCGGTAAATAATTTTTCAGCTTGATAAACTTCCTCTAAATAATTTAATGCATTTTCAACTTCCGTCTGAGTATTTTCTTTGGTGAACCAAGAAGCACCCACATGTGTGTATTTCCCATTTAAGTAATATTTGGATGCAGCTTGTGGAGCGATTATATAATTCTCTTCAGGATTCAGCCCTTTAAAATATTTCAGAAAATATTTAGATAAATATCCAATCCCATGAAAGACTACCCATACATTCTTTGTCTTTGAGGTGTGTTTATTTAAGGTGGTGTAGTTATTTGTAATTTTATAAGAAACCTGTTTTTCGGTTGGATTCATCCTTTTTGGTTTTGTATTTTTACAAAGTAAACAATCTAATTCATATGCAGAACGAGCAATTACTCGAAAAATGTAGACAAATGTTCAAGAATACCTTGATGGAGACTTTGGATATTGAAATTATAGAAATTACAGATGCATATGTGTTAGGAAAAATGCCGGTTACTCCAAAAGTACACCAGCCAGATGGAGTGTTGCATGGTGGAGCTTCTGTAGCTTTAGCCGAGACAATGGGAAGTATGGCCTCTCTGCTTCTTAATAATTCTTCTGAATTTGTTATTCGAGGTATCGAAATCTCTGCTAATCATGTGAAAAGTATTCGCGAGGGATTTGTATTTGCAAAAGCTTCTGCTATTCATAAAGGAAGAACTACCCAACTTTGGGAAATTAAGATTACTGATGAAGCAGATAACCTAATATCCTTAGTAAAATTAACTACCATTTCATTGCCTAAAAAAAGTTAATGAGTTCCGAAGATTTTTTCAATTTATTAGATGAAACACTCGAAGCAGGAATAGCGATGGTGAGTTATAGACTCCCAGGAAAAGATGCTGTGCAGCTATTATCTCAAACTTCTAATGACATCTTTAGAATAAAGGATTTTTCTGAAAGTGGATTTGTCTTTGCACCTTTTCAAAACACTGAAAAGCCTCTTTTTATTCCTGAAAAGCAAAGTAAAAAAACAGTTTTACCATTTTTTGAAAGAGCGTATATTCAAGATAATTCGACCGAAAAAACTGATTCAGATTTAAATTCGAAAGCAAAATTTGCTCATATCAATTTAGTAGGTCTTGGGATTGATACTATTAAAAAAACCGAACTAGAAAAAGTGGTGCTTTCCCGGAAGGAACTACAAGAAACAAATATTTCTGCTTCTAAAATCTTTCAGAATTTACTCTCACTTTATCCAAACGCCTTTGTATATATGTGGAGCCATCCCGAAACTGGGATTTGGTTAGGAGCTACTCCAGAAACTTTATTAAAGACCAATCGCACCAAGTTTTCTACCATGTCACTTGCAGGAACTAGGAAGTTAAAAAATGACACTTTTCATGATTGGACAGAAAAAGAGCGAAATGAGCAACAAATTGTAACAGATTCAATTTTATTAGAACTTCAACAATTGGAGGTTTCAGAAAACGAACTTAAAGTTTCAAAACCTTATACTAGTGAAGCTGGAAATCTGGTGCACTTACGGACTGATATTTCTGGAACTTTCAAGAATAATAGTTCAGAAATTGGAACCATATTAAAAGCTTTGCATCCCACTCCTGCAGTTTGTGGGTTGCCAAAAAAATTGGCTGCTAAGTTTATTTTAGAGCAAGAAAATTACGCTCGGGAATATTACACTGGTTATTTAGGGGAACTAAATATGATCACTGAAACTAAACGAAACTCCAGAACTCGAAATCAGGAAAATCAAGCCTATACAAGCATTAGAAAAGATTCTTCATTATATGTAAACCTACGTTGCATGAAATTCAAAAATCAAGCAGTTGAAATTTTTGTTGGGGGAGGAATCACTAAAGATTCTAATTCCCAAGCTGAGTGGAAAGAAACAGTGAATAAGACTCGCACTATGAAAGCTGCATTATAAATAGGCAATCTAAAAGAATAGTTGTTAAAAATTGTAATTTTGGATTATTATAAGATTTTGTCAAACCGTCCCGATAGATATAGGGATTGTTTCAGTTTCTAAACCAACTATATTTTTGAAATACTAGGATCTCTAAATTAATTCCAACAACTATTGGAAAAGGATGAAGGGTTAGTGTTGAAATATAAATAAAATTATTCTGTGAAATACTCCAAAATACCAGTTGCTCAATCTATTGTGGCACTTTGTGTGGCAAAGAATATCAAGCATGTTGTAATTTCTCCCGGATCTAGAAATGCACCTTTAACCATCGGGTTTACTAATCATCCCGAAATTGAAGCATACAGCATTGTAGATGAACGTTGCGCAGCATTTTTTGCACTTGGAATAGCGCAGCAAATCAAACAACCTGTTGCACTAGTTTGTACTTCTGGATCGGCTTTGCTTAACTATTATCCTGCAATTGCAGAAGCTTTTTATAGTGATATTCCTTTGGTAGTAATTTCTGCAGATAGACCAATTGAGCGAATAGATATTGGAGATGGACAAACCATTAGGCAAAAGAATGTTTTCGAAAATCATATTTTATATTCTGCCAATTTATATTCTGAACTGGTTTTAGAAAATGAACCTTTGGATAAAAAGTTACTTCAAAAACAATTTGAAAGTCGTAGACATAATGAACGTGAGATCAATCTAGCATTAAATAGCGCTATAGAGAATAACGGTCCTGTACACATCAATGTTCCATTTTATGAGCCATTATATTCGGTAGAAGAGCATAAGATCACAGATCCTGTTCAAATTCTTCCAGATCTTAGTTTAAGGGAATATTCTAAAATAGAATTGCAGTCATATTTAGATCTATGGGATAGTGCAAAGCGAAAAATGGTTATTGTAGGAGTAATGGCTCCCAATAATGTTGACCAGAAATATTTAGATCTTTTAGCTGAAGATCCCACCGTGATCATCTTTACAGAAACTACTTCCAATGTAGATCATCCAGAATTCTTTACGAGAATTGATACTTTGATTGGTCCTATAGAAAAATCTGAAAATGCTATAGAACAATTTGAAAATCTTAAACCTGATATTCTACTCACTTTTGGTGGAATGATTGTTTCCAAGAAAATTAAATCTTTTCTAAGAGATTATCAACCAGCTCAGCACTGGCACATAGATCCCAAAAAGGCTTATAATACTTTCTTTTGTTTGAATAAACATTTTGAAACAACTGTAAATTCCTTTTTTCAGAAATTTTTAGCTGATGCAGATTCTGTAAAAAGTGATTATGCATCACATTGGAAAAAGATCAATAAGCTGCGGCAAAAACGTCATGATCTCTATGTGGAGCAAATCCCATACTCAGATTTTAAGGCGATGCAATGTATAGTTCCAGTTATCCCAAAGAATTATAATGTACAGTTAGGAAATAGTTCTACGGTGAGATATGCCCAACTTTTTAAATGGGATGCTTCACAGTTTATATTTTGCAATAGAGGAACTAGCGGAATAGATGGAAGTGTTTCTACGGCCGTTGGCGCCGCATCGGTTCAAGACAATCCAACTATCTTAATTTGTGGAGATCTTAGTTTCTTCTACGATAGTAATGGATTATGGAATAAACACATACCTTCTAATTTTAGAATTATCGTCCTTAATAATTCTGGCGGAGGAATTTTTAGGATTCTTCCAGGAAATAAGAACACGGAAAATTTTGACACTTATTTTGAAACAGTCCACAATCTAAATGCAAAGCCACTTTGTGAAATGTATAATTTTGAATATGTATCAGTACAGGATTCATCAGAATTAGAATCCACATTGGAGAACTTTTTTTTATCTTCAGAAAAACCGAAATTACTCGAAATTTTTACTCCTAGAGTACTGAATGATGAAGTTTTATTGGAGTATTTCAATTTTATTAAATCATAATTAGTCATTTTAAATATTAAAAAAAATCTTGTAAATTGAAGTCCAAAGAACCTAAAATCAATTAATTATGACTAAAACAGATGAAAAAGTAGCTAAGTATTCCAAAGATATCAAAGATAAATTTGGAGTGAGTGCAGATGATACTTTATTAAGAGCGGTTACCAAAGCATGTGGGCCAAGTATTTTTAATGATGATGCAGAAACCGTTTCTGGATCTAGCGCTTCAGAAGTGGAAACCGTAAAAAATAATTTTCTAATTAAGAAATTAGGTTTAAAAGATGATGCAAAAACAGAAGACGGCTTAAACTCTGTAATGGAGAAATATGGCAAATCCAATAGGAATAAATATAGAGCTGTGGTTTACTATATGCTTACTAAACATTTCAAAAAAGAAAGTGTTTTCAAATAGAGAGTATATAAAATATATTAAAAAAGGGATTGCATTGCAGTCTCTTTTTGTTTTTTACAAAACCCATAAAATATAAAGTATCTTTGCATTTTAAAATTCAATTATGCTTGCACTAGGACAATACCATACATTAATAATAGATCGTGATACCGAACCGGGATTATTCTTAACCGGATCTGGAGACGATGAGGTGTTATTACCAAATAAATACAAACCGGAAAATTTTAATATTGGAGATGAAATAGACGTTTTTGTTTATTTGGATCATTCTGAACGTCCGGTGGCAACTACACTACGTCCATATGTAAAATTAGATGAGTTTGCTTATTTGAAGTGTGTAGAGGTTTCTGATATTGGTGCATTCCTAGACTGGGGATTAGAAAAACATCTTTTTG
>Ga0209309_10002183_pt1 | contig 18222 bp, 19 predicted proteins | sample COGITO_mtgs_1204_2_FD_184807 | JGI IMG/M metagenome (GOLD analysis project Ga0209309, IMG submission 184807) | Pelagic marine microbial communities from North Sea - COGITO_mtgs_120412 (SPAdes) (version 2) | ecosystem: Environmental > Aquatic > Marine > Epipelagic ... | reverse complement strand
AGCGAGACTACCAAACACGATCATAAACGTACGTATCATCGCACCAATAAATCGCGAAATAACTCTATCAATAAAAGCCCGCCACTGCACCGCAAGTGGACCATTTACTTTACCGACTGATATTTGGCGAAACGGTGAGAAAAGTGTTTTGACAAGCAGATCAAGTGAAAAAAAGTCATAGTACCGAGCGAGCCGCTCAATACCGCGCGACCGCTCAAGCCCCCACCCTGTGGTATACCACCACGACACTACCGCTATAAACATGTGCTTATTGTAGCACGACTAACTACTGTTTCACGAGTCCCGAAAAAGCGCTATACTAAGACGAAATGAACCGTCATCAAGCCATTACTCGCATCGGCAAAGCTGCTCGTAAAATAAGTCGACTTCGGGGCGGGAGCGGTTCGGCACTACCGGGACTTATTATAGAAAAACTTGACCCAAATTATCTGGTAACTGCTCTTGACTCACTGCCACACGGTGTCGTGGTCATCACGGGGACCAACGGTAAGACAACCACGACCAAAATGGTCGTACATATGCTACGCGATCAAGGTTTAAAGGTGTTTACCAACCAAACCGGCAGCAACTTTGTCCGCGGCGTGATCGCCTCTAGTCTGACGCAGATGGATAGCGATGGTATCGTTGATGCCGACATAGCCATACTTGAGCTTGATGAGGCCTACGCCACACATTTCGTCAAGAAAATCCCACCAAAATACTGCCTCCTTCTCAATGTTATGCGTGATCAACTCGACCGGTTTGGAGAAATCGACCACACCGCAAAGTTACTCGAAAAAGTCGCAGTAGCCACAACCGACGGTGTGGTACTGAACCGTGATGATCAGCTCGTCCGAGCCCTCTCAGAAAAAATATCCAAGCAAACCCATGTCCGTTATTTTGGCCTCAGTGAAAAATTACGCAAAAAATTCCCCAGCGACCAGGAAATGTATGGCACACACCAGCCACACACCGTTTCATTGCCGCAAATACGCAGCAGCGACGTTATACTCGATAGCATCAAGGGCAGCTCGGCCATTTTTGCGTTTGGTACCAAACCCCAACCGAGTACCAAACTCAAACTGACTGGACTCTACAACATGCAAAATGCTGCTGGCGCGTTGTCACTCGTGCGCATGATAATGGATAAAGACTTATCGACAGAGACACTACTCCAATCACTCAGTGAGGTCAAGCCTGCCTTTGGACGTGGCGAAGCGATCGAGATTGATGGTCAGCCGCTCGAAATCATCCTCGTCAAAAACCCCGCTGGCTTTCGACTTGCGCTTAGCTCGTACGGTTCGAAACCAGCCACGACAATGATTGCTATTAATGACAACTACGCCGATGGTCGGGACATGTCATGGCTATGGGATGTTGATTTTTCCATGCTCGATAAAGTTGCTGTCGTCAGCGGTATCCGAGCATACGATATGACACTCCGACTGCAATATGATGATATAGAAATAGGTTTAGTTTCGACCAATTTAGCAAGCGCCCTCCGCTCGCTCCTACAGGACGATGGACCAAAACGGATCTATTGTACCTACACAGCCATGATGCAGCTACGCACTATCCTAGAAAAATCATACGATATAGGAGCTATTGACGCATGAAAAAGTCTCAAAATCTTAAAAAACTGCATTTGACTCATCTCTACCCAGAGCAGATGAACGTGTACGGTGACTGGGGCAATGTCTTGACGCTCAAAAAACGTGCCCTCTGGCACGGCTACGAAGTCGAAGTACATGCGCATCACCCAGGCAAAAAGTTTCCCGAAAAGACCGATCTCATCATAGGTGGTGGTGGGCAAGATTCTGGCCAAACTGTCATTCAAGATGACTTGCTTTTAATCGGTCCATGCATCAAAAAACTAGCCGATCAAAAAGTCCCGATGCTGGTCATCTGTGGCCTATACCAACTCTTTGGTCATTTTTTTGAAACCGCATCAGGTGAACGTATCAAAGGCATCGGTCTATTTGATATCGAGACCTATGCGAGCGACAAACGACTCATCGGCAACGTCGTAACCGAAACGCCTTTTGGTGAAATGGTTGGCTACGAAAACCACAGTGGCCTCACAATACTAAGCGATGACCAGCGCACGCTCGGCCGCATCACCAAAGGCGCTGGTAACAACGGCACCGACAAAACTGAGGGAGCAATTTACAAATACGTCTACGGCTCTTACTTACACGGATCGTTACTGCCGAAAAACCCAACCTTCGCTGACGCACTCATCGAAGCCGCTGCCATGCAGCGCTATGATAAATTTGATGCGCAGATCATAGATGACGCGTTTGCCGATAAAGCCCGCGCCATCGCCATCAAACGACCGCGCTAGTTATACTTTAAATTCTTTTAGGTCCTCAAGTATTTTAACGCCATGGCCAGCTGGTGTCGCTCGTCCATAGACTTTCTGAACTACACCTCCACCGTCAATGATAAATGTTTTTCGTAGTATTCCCTCGTGACCAAATGTTTTCTTGCCCCACGCTTCGTACGCTCGGATGGTTTTTCCCATAGGGTCTGAGAGCAGCGTAAACGGCAAATTATATTTCATCCTGAAATTTCTGTGCTCCTCAGGTGTATCCATTGATACACCCAACACCGGCACGCCACGTTTCTCAAACGCAGCATACACATCTCGGATGCTACAGGCCTGCGTTGTACAACCTGGCGTATCGTCTTTCGGGTAAAAATAGAGGACGAAATATTTCCCGGTATAATCCCCCAGCTTATGACGCTTGTCGTCGTCACCGACGAGTGAGAAGTCCGGCGCTTTGTAGGGTGGATTGGTCATGGGGTCAGTATAACATCTCAGCTAGTCTTTTAAGTCGAAATACTTATGAGCTCGCGAGTCGTCAGTTGCTGGATCATCTTTAACTAAACACACTGTATCGATTTCAAACTCCCTATCTATAAACTCATCAGTATCAATAACTATCCTGTCATAGTACTCCGCTGTGATGTGAGGGTAGTAGTTATCACCTTCTCTATCCGGATATTTTGAAGTGATCATACTGTCGAAATGCGCAATAAAGTCTCTATGGAATTCCATGACTGCTTGCGTCCGCTCAATCTCTATGACTTTGACTGGCATATCGAGAGGCTTGATGAGCTGTTTTGTGGTAATGAAAAACGTATTTTGATTACCTAAATACTCTTCCAATTCGTCGATAAACTCTTGTTCCGAAGTATCATTTAGCGCAAACCGTCGCTTCAGGGCAATTTGTGGGTACCAGCCGTTTGCACTGCTATAGATTTGCTCGCCGATTTTGGGTTTATTGCCAAGAAATGTTACAAGCTGGTATGGGAATTCTGTTACCATTTATTCACTATAGCATCAATGATAAGTGTCACTTTAAATTTACATTCTTATCATACAGACTTGCATGACTCGGCCTTCAGATTCAAATCCTTTATGCGAATTATTCCAAAGAAAAAGTCTCACTACGATCAGTGAGACTTTTTCTATAGAGGAGCCACTGGGGCTTGGTCACGTTCCGCGACCCCGAAACTTCACGATTGCGATCGTAGCTCGCATCGGAAGGTTTCCTTGCAGATTGGTCCCAGCAATCTTCACCCAGATAGACCCTCCGGGCGTCTTGGATCAAACCTCAATTAATTTCTCCAAAATAAAATACCGACCACGAGGATCGGTATTTTATTTTGGAGGAGCCACTGGGGCTTGAACCCAGGACACCCTGCTTAAAAGGCAGGTGCTCTAACCAGCTGAGCTATGGCTCCGTATATTGGATTATAGTATAACTCTCTGACGAAGCTAAGTTTGCTCGGACAACAGCTGAGTTGCTTTCTATTTATCAATAGAACAGGAGCAATATTAGCATCTCTCATCTGTTATTGTCAAGTTTTATGCTTACTCGATTTACTATGGGACTTCGAAATACCATGCACCAAAAAAGTATCAAGAAGCGCCAGTACTAAGGCAACGATCACTATAATATTTTCCCAATCAGATACCAGTAGCAACGCGTCTCGTACTGATGACTGAGCTGGCGGTAGGCTCGCTGTTAAAGGGCCAATTAAAAAGAATGTTGCAAGCAGTCCAAAGCCAACTGCACCGAAAACAGCTGTTTTACGTAAACTATACTTTGGTCCACCAAACATAAGTATAAGTGGCGGGAGTATAATCAGCGTTATCGCCGCAGCTGAATTATAGGTTAGTGGCTCAACTGGGATTGTATTACTTGCATAAAAATCTGATACATAATTTGTTGCGTTTTGCGATAGCACAACCCCGGCAGCAAGGCTAAGCCCAAGCACTCCAAAACGCCGTTTTGTCATAAATGCCAGCGCTGTAAGCGCTCCAAAAATAATAGCAATAAGCACGATAGTCATGTGACCATGATAGCATGAGGAGATAACCGAACTTTAGGGGGAGGTGCAGTAACTTTTGAATTTACCTCAAAATTGCTACAGAGGGGATGACCCCTCTTGTATCTAATCACGCGCCAACTTTATCTTTTTTGTTACGACGCTTCGCATTCATTTCTACATATTCAACAATTGTTTTTGCAACGTCTCGCTTCGTTACATGCTCGATGCCAAATCCTGGGCTTGAATTTACTTCTAACACAAGTGGGCCACGTTCACTGCGCATCATATCAACGCCACAAAGACTCAGTCCCATTGCCCTAGCTGCTTTAATCGCAGTTTTACGCTCTTCATCAGTCAACTTGATGACTTCACCGGCTCCTCCCTGGTGCAAATTAGAACGAAAATCATCGTCAAGACTCTGACGTTTCATACTAGCGATGACCTTACCGCCGACCACGAACGCTCGTATGTCCATACCAGCAGATTCTTTAACAAATTCTTGAAGCATAATATTGGTGCCTTCGGTGTCCATCACATAAAATGCTTGGAGCACTGATTTAGCGGCCTTTTTAGTTTCTGCGAGTACCACTCCGTTACCGTGTGTTCCCCGAGCAAGCTTAATGATAACGGGCGCGCCACCAAGATGATCGATAAGATCTTCGATATCGGTACCACCACGCGAAACGACCGTTTTTGGAATGCCAACGCCGGCTCGTGCCAGTAGCTGCATACTGCGAAGCTTGTCTCGAGAACGAACGATTGATATCGAGCTCGCAAGTGTATAAACGCCTTGCATCTCAAACTGTCGTACAATCATTGAGCCATAGCGGGTCATACTGCTTGCAATACGGGGAATAACCGCATCGTAGCCAACCATTGGTTCGCCTTTATACCACACCATTGGCTGCGAACGTTCAATAGACGCATAACAATCACGGTATTTGATAATATCGACTTCATGACCACGCTCGATAGCGACCTCTTTAAGTCGCTTCGTCGAATAGTTGCCGGGGCCATTACTTAAAATTGCAATTTTCATTCATCATTCCTTTCAACATCACTATCTAAATCTTCACCGATTTTTACATTAACAATCATACTGTTATCGCGGAGAAATTTTCTGCCTATAAGCACATCATACTTCATATCGCTCCTATCAGATAGCCCAATAAACGTCGTATAGCTTTGGTTTTGTATCTCTATATCCGTCTCTATCAAGTACCGTTCTTCCACCTGGCCGTTAGAGCTCCTAACCTGACGGGTAATAAATTCACTACACTCGACAAGCACATCGGTATCAAATGGTTTAAAAGATAATAAATTAGTGTCTTTGTCCTTTTTAATTTGTATTTCAGTACAGTGTAACGCACCGGAATACGCGCCTGTGTCGATTTTCGCTATTTTTTTTGACTGTGAAAACTCTGGAAATAAAACCGACTCGAATGAACCCACTGTTATTTTTTGTATAGACATATATTTATATTATAGCATAAATTATACCTATAAGTCAATAATTATGAATGTCAGTCCATTTTATGTTACAATAATACTACTAAACATTAAACAAATACTTGGTTACGAATCACTCTTTGGAGCTCTAATTCTCCTCTTTTGGTTATTTATCTCCCCTTATTTCGACACAGGAGTCATCATGGATGCTTACGCTGAGCGCAATACGCTTAAATTCTCTACACGACTTGTCTATGATGAGTTAAAACTGCAAAGTACTCACGCGCGAATAGTCGATGCAAAAAACAGTCTATTAGAATTTAAAGACACAAAAGGCATTGTACATTACATCTTCAGTACGTGTAGTGATAAGTCTTCTGCGACTGGTCTTTTGATAGCTCGTAACAAAAATAGAACTGCGAAAATTGCTAGCGAACTAGGCATACCAATCCCCCATGCTACACAATGCAAAAATGACGATGAAGCTATCGCTTTTTTGCAATTACATCAAAGAATTGTCATCAAACCAATCGACAACAAAGGAGGAGTGGGTGTAAGTACAAATATCCGCAGCAAAACAGAACTCAAAAAAGCGTACACATATGCACGGATACAAAGCAACGAAGTGATTGCACAGCAACATCTCCCTGGAAAAGACTTAAGACTACTTGTGGTTGGCGGTGCATTTGTATCAGCAGTTATACGCACACCGGCAACTATTACCGGTAATGGTATTCACACGATTTCGCAACTTATTACAACTGAAAATAATTCAGGGACGAGAGACAACGAAAAAATTACGTCTTTGATGTCAATCAATATCCCTGCTGCAAAACGCTTCCTTAGTCAAAAGATAAATGATATACCGAAACGAAATGTCGTCGTCCAAGTTGTCGGTCCAGCAAACGTTAGTCTCGGAGGAGGATTAATTGAAGCAACCCATCTAGTGCCAAACATAATGAAAGCTCATGCAGAGATAATTACTAAAAGACTTGGTCTCGGTATTTGTGGTGTCGATATAATTTGGGATGACGAATCAAATACCTATGGCCTTATTGAAGTAAACGCAGTACCAGGAATAGATATCCATGACGACCCGCTAAGTGGTACGTCATGCGGAGCGGCAAAGTTATATGTCGAATGGTTGATGAAATAATGGTTGAGATAGCTTTAATTTATTTACGACTAAGCCTATACACCGCGTAACCTATCAAAACCACAGCGGCAATTAGGAGTTGTAGATAGAAAAAACTTCGCAGTAGATATATGACACTTAACACCGATACCGCGGCACCCCAGTAGACCGCATACGATCGATTAGTCGCGACGCCGAAAATGAGTAAAGCAAGTTGCTCAAATAAAAGCACAAGGCTGTAAGTACCACCGTTGGCTAAAGCCTGGATGGCAACCGGCAATGTAAAGATAGCCAGCGTCGTGTATTTACTAAGTGATATCAGTTCTTTACTAGTACTATATTTTGCTATTAAGTAGCTCGATGCTAATCCATAAACAGCTAATATGTGGCTATAGACAAGAATATTTACCTCATTCCATGTCAGGCCTATTGTTTGCATGAGCGCTAGAATAAACCCGAAGCCAGGTAGCAACACAAATAATACTCCACCTTTGAATAATCTTTTCTCAAACAGTACGACCAGCGAAACGACTGCCAACAAAACTGGTGCAGTATAGGTTAGCGTGTACTGTCCTTCCGTCATAGAGGTAAATACAACTGACCAAGCAATAATACCGCCGGCTACTGTCGATACTACCAACGGTAATCTATACCAATCCCTGTTGATCATCAAAGAGACTAGGTAGAGTACGATCGAGACAATAGATGCTCCATAAACAATGATTTCATGCCAGACCATGGCTGGGAAAATTTTATCAAGCACGATTGTAGTTATCGTAAACCCGATTGGCAACACTGCGTATAGCACCTGAGGATACTTGTCATACATAGCTACAATGATAACTGAGCCAAGTACTGCGATGCTCATCACTATTTGCCATAAGAAATGCTCCGTACTAAGTCCTGCGACCCACGCTGCAAGCAAACAAAATCCATACGACAACTGAAGCAAAACTACTCTTTCACTAAACGATCGCCATGCATATCTAACCGAACCTAGTAAAAGCCCCACAACGAGCAAGTAGATACTAACATATTGCAAATACACTTCAGACCCATCGCCCGGTACAACCGCAGCCAGTGCAAACGGCAAAATAAGGCCACTTATGATTGCAAGTCCAAATGGGACAACCTTATACCTGGCTATAGACAGCATTACCGAGATAACCACTACTGCAGACAGACCAATAAGCGACAGTTCTGGATCTTCAACAACAAGCGTCCACGCAACCACTGCTAGACCGGCCCCTAAATAGTACACAAACTGATCGTATAATGGCACGACGGACAGCACCCTACGTCCGAAGAGCCAAATAATCGCATGTATGATTCCTAGACCCATCAAGCTTAGTGCAAAGCTATCAGTATCAGATAAATACACATACAGGAAACACATCAAACCAAATAAAGCAGTGCCGTGCGTCAGCAGTATGTAGTAAGCCCGACGCACTTCAGTCATCTCCACTGCAATGAGACAAATGAGGTAATATAGCGCCGCCAGCATGAGTGAAACCCCAAGTTGCGAGGTAGAATAAATGCCATTGTATAAATAGCCGTACGCGACGGCAAGTGGCACCAAAAAGGTACTAACCGTTTGTGACGATGCAGTAAGATCGATGATAGCTGACTCTACAAGCCAACGAACTAACACTAAACTAGCAGATGAAATAAATAGAACACCCCAGACCAGTCCGATAACCGACATATCGGTTAGATTAAGAACCGATACAGAAAGCGACAACCATAAGATAAAACTCAAATATTCCATCACTTGAGACCTAACGACATAGAGTGCATAGCCATAAAGCGCAAGCCCAATCAGTGATGTCACAAACCAGCTTGCTGACGTAGGCGTATCAAGTAGATAAACCGTCGCACCACCAGACAGCGGTATCAACGCTAGACCAATTGCCAAAAATGTCATGGCAGCTGGGCGCAATCGAGATGAGCCTTTCCATAGCATGATTCCAGAGCCGTAAAACGCAATTGCTGCGAGTAGCATGGTAGTCAATCGTACAAAGCCGCTAAAATCACCGTACACGACAAAAAGTCCTATACCACCCAGCAGCAGAAAAGCACCAATATATAGTAGTGAGATAGTGCTGTCAGCTCCATCAAGGCCCATGGCTGTTTTTAGGTCGATACTTGTAGCAGATTTATGCGGCTGCTGAGTTGCATGTTGCTGGCTACTAGTTTCGCAAGGCTCTACATATGATGACTGTGGAGATAACTGTCGAACTTCATCTAACGCTCGCTGCATACCCCGGGCGACATCTGGATTAGTCTCTTCAACTATCTGAGCTTCTAATTTACGGTAAGCAGCTTCCAGAGAAGTTCGATTTTCTGTTGGTTCTGGTGAGTTTAATATACCAGATTTAACATCGTTAGGGGTCGGTATAGTTAAGAGTACAAGTGTCACTAAAATCCACAGCAAGAAAAGTTCAAAACTAAACAGCACCAAGCTTAGAAGAAACCCAGCAATTATAATGATTTTCTTCGTCGATTTGCTCATCTAACTTGACCCCAGTTTAGTTATCTACTGATTGAAGTATAGCGAGCAGGTACGCTTTAGGCAATCGAGAAATGCTAAAAAATTGTCTTCTTAGCGCCGCCAAATTGTTGCAGCAATTCTTTTTGCTTTTTAGAAAGTTTGGTTGGTGTATCAACCACAATACTGACGATGTGTGCACCACGAGTTTCTTTGCGAATGTGAGGTACACCATGAGATGAAAGTTTAAAATCAGTACCACTCTGGGTGCCAGCTGGAACTTTCATTTTGACATCACCGTCGACTGTCTCGACGTTTATCTCAGTACCAAGCGCTGCATCCACCATCGAGATATGCTCATCACTGAGAATTAAATCGCCTTCACGCGTGAAGTGCTTGTGAGCTTTGACGCGAAGCTGTACATATAGATCACCCTTGGCTCCGTCTGCCACTGCCTCACCACGCTCACGAAGTCTAATTGTGGCTCCGTCATCAACACCAGCAGGTATTGTTACAGCGATAGTCTGTTTCTTATGTTCTGTACCTTTACCATGACAAACAGTACAAACCTTTTCAGGAACTTTTCCACGTCCATGGCAGGTCTCGCAAATAACTTGTTGCTGAATAGCGCCAAACATCGAATTCATGACTCGAGTTTGCTGACCAGCACCTTTACAGGTACCACAGGTTTTAAGCTCATAACCTGGCTCTGCCATACTGCCTTTGCAGTGACTACATGTATCATCAAGTGTAATATTTAGCTCTTTTTCGACACCAAAAATAGCCTCTTCAAACGTCAGGTTGAGACTAGTTTCAACGTCGCGACCACGCTGTGTACGTTGCTGTTGCTGACCACCGCTTCGACCGCCACCAAAAAATTGACCAAATATATCACCGAGGTCACCATCACCAAAATTAAATTCATACGACTGGCCGTTGCTACTGAATCCTTCGAACGGATTTCCACCGCCACCGCCATAGCTACCATTGCCGCCAGCTGCGCCACCGACTCCGGCGTGACCAAACTGGTCGTAACGCTGACGCTTCTGCTGATCTTTCAATACTTCATACGCTTCACTGGCTTCTTTGAACTTTATCTCATCGCCACCCTCTTTGTCGGGATGGTTTTTAACTGCTGATTTACGAAATGCTTTTTTGATTTCATCAGCCGAGGCTTGTTTGCTAACCCCTAGAACTTCGTAATAATCTCGTTTACTCATTACCTTCTAGTGTAGAGATTTAGCACTCAGACGTCAAGAGTGCCAAGTAAAAATCAAAAATGGAATCATGTATACTTATACTTATGACAAAATACGAAGGAACCAAACTACAAGACTTTAGCCCGATAGAAACCGTAAAAGAACTCGAGACCAAAGATATCCATATTGGAGACGGTGAGCTCGTCCACTCTGGCGCAACCGTTACTGCACATTATACCGGTGCCCTGTGTGAAAATGGCATCATCTTTCAGAGTAGCCACGACTTTGGCAATCCAGTCACTTTTGGTCTCAACCAAGTGATAAATGGCTGGACACAAGGCGTACCAGGTATGAAAGTGGGCGGCATGCGACGCCTCATTATTCCTGCTGAAATGGCGTATGGTGACGCAAGCCCAGCACCAAACATTCCATCCGGGAGCGCTCTTGTATTTGATATCGAACTTATCGCTATTAAATAAATCACCTTACGAAGTGTGATGTTTTTCATCTTCAGTAACCGCGTATACAAACCGTCTTGTCATAAGATAGCTCCAGATGCTTGCCGTAATGGTAGCAACTAGTTTCGCGCTGTTTAGTCTGACGACATCTTCATTAAAATCAACGCTACTGAGCCAAATATTGATGGTGTGTATCACAAGATTCACAGGTGCTTCAAATACGCTGTTGATGAGATAAAATACACCTATCTGGAACATAATGATGCCACTAACTGCTATCGCAACATAAGTGATGAGTGTGCGGCCAACGCCATGCATTCTTCCTTCGTAAGTAATTTTTTTATTGAGTTTGTAGCTATATATACTGCCAAGGCCAGATGATATCGCACTGGATAATACGGCCGGTACGCCAAAAATTCCCACTAAAGCATTGAGTGCCAAGTAATCAATGACTGTTGCAATTACACCTATCACGCCGACTTGGCTGACTTCTTTTTTTCGTTGTTTCACTAAAAAATCATATCATACAAAGAAGCCTCCATGTCGGAGGCTTCTTTTGAAAAGTAATTTTTGAAGACTACTTCTTTTTCTTTTTGGTATCGCTTTTAGGTGCGTCAGCATCTTTTTCTTCATCGACAACCTCTGCTTCGGCCGGCTCTTCTTTACCAGAATCGCTAGCTTTATCTGAATCAGCTTCTTCTGATTTAGCTTCTTCAGCAGCTTGTTCGTACATTTTAGCGCCTATTGGCATGATAGCATCATTAAGTGCCTTGCTGGCTGCTTCTAACTCTTCTTTATCTTCAGAAGCTAATTTTTCTTCTGCTGCTTTAACGGCACCTTCGATGACAGTTTTATCTTCATCAGAAATCTTATCTTTGTACTCATCTGGCATTTTTTTGGCTTGATAGATAGCATTTTCGAGACCATTTCGAGTATCGATCAGCTCACGCTTAGTTTTGTCTTCGTCAGCATGCGTCTCGGCATCTTTTTGGGCTTTTTCGATATCTTCCTTGCTCATGTTGCCTGACTCTTGAATGGTGATTGATTGCTCTTTACCAGTGCCTTTGTCTTTAGCAGTGACGTTAAGCAGGCCGTTTGCATCAATATTAAACGTCACTTCAATTTGTGGCACGCCACGTGGGGATGGTGCAATTCCATCGAGCACAAATTTACCGAGTGATTTGTTGTCAGTTGCGAATTCACGCTCGCCCTGGAGGACGTGGATTTCTACTTGTGGTTGATTATCAGCTGCGGTTGAGAACGTCTCAGATTTGCTAGTTGGCACAGTAGTGTTGCGTTCGATAAGTTTCGTCACAACACTACCCATAGTTTCGATGCCAAGTGACAGTGGTGTTACGTCAAGCAGCAGTACATCCTTGACGTCACCAGCAAGTACACCACCCTGTATGGCTGCACCAACTGCAACGACTTCGTCAGGGTTTACACCCTGCATTGGGTCTTTACCAAATATTTTCTTTACTTTTTCGATGACAGCCGGCATGCGAGTCATACCACCGACCATGACGATCTCATTGATGTCAGTCGTCTTGAGCTTCGCATCTTTGAGAGCTTTTTCGACTGGACCAGCAAGACGATCAATAAGATCAGATACAAGATCTTCAAGTTTGCTTCGGGTTAGTTTGTACTCGAAGTGCTTTGGACCATCAGCATCTGCTGTAATAAATGGAAGATTTACTTCATATTCATTCGTTGTTGAGAGTTCTTTTTTGGCCTTTTCAGCTTCGTCTTTGAGACGCTGAAGAGCTGCTTTATCACCCTTTAGATCAACACCCTCTTCGTTCTTAAAATGCTGGATGAAATGATCAACAATTCGGTTATCAAAATCTTCACCACCTAAGTGAGTGTCGCCGTTGGTTGACTTAACTTCGAATACACCATCACCCAATTCGAGAATAGAAACATCAAATGTACCGCCACCGAGGTCGAATACCGCAATCTTTTCTTCTTTTCCTTTATCAAGGCCGTATGCAAGAGCGGCAGCGGTTGGCTCATTAATAATACGCTTGACTTCAAGACCGGCAATTTTACCAGCATCTTTTGTCGCTTGTCGCTGTGAATCGTCAAAATATGCAGGAACGGTGATGACTGCTTCGGTTACTTTTTCACCTAAATAGCTTTCAGCATCGCTTTTTAGCTTACCGAGAATCATTGCTGAAACTTCTTCTGGTGAGTACTTCTTGTCACCGAGCTCTACTGCGACACCATCACCTTTACTAACAATGTTATACGGCATGATGTCGTGATCTTTTTGGACTTCTTTATCGCTAAATTTACGACCAATTAGCCGTTTGACACCATAAATAGTGTTCTTAGCATTCGTAACGCGCTGGCGTTGAGCTACTTGCCCAACAAGTCGTTCGTTTTTCTTATTGATTGCGACGACACTTGGAGTCGTGCGATTGCCTTCGCTACTAGCGATGACTTCTGGTTTCCCAGCTACCATGTGCGCAACTGCACTATTGGTGGTACCGAGGTCGATTCCTATGATTTTACCCATGTAATATATCTCCTTTTAGTATAAATATGTCTTATTGGACTGTTCAAATACTTGGCACTCCTCGCAGGTAACTGCCAAGTTATGTATCCATAATAGCTAGTTAGCACTCTCATGTCAAGAGTGCTAACTAGCTAAATCACCTCTGTTAAAAGAAATTAATTAGTTTTTTTACGGAAAAGATACATCGCAAGTGGCAGTGCAACGACAAGTGTTCCTACGCACCAAGCAACTGCGAGCCAACCACTGTTACCTATCGGAGTACCGATTAATAGTGCTCTAAGCGAATCAATAACATGCGTTATTGGCTGGTTTTCTGCAAATACCCGTAACCAACCGCTTAGTGATTCGGCAGGAACAAATGCGCTACTTGCAAATGTCAGCGGAAATATTAGTACGAATGTTAATAGCTGGACACCCTCAACACTTTTTGCAAATAGCCCTACGATAGCCGCAAGCCATGATATTGCAAGTGTAAACAGTATGATAATTCCGGCAATTGCCAGCCAGTCAGCAAACGACGCGTTGCTGCGAAACCCGAATAACAGTCCTGCTGTTAGCATGACAACCGTAGATAACGAGTTACGAAATACATCCGACACGACGTGTCCGTTAAGCACAGCAAGATCACTCATAGGCAGACTACGGAATCGATCGACTATACCGCGCTGAAGATCATTCGTTACCGCAATGGCGGTCGTAGTGGAACCAAAAGCCACGGTCTGTACGATGATTCCAGCCATCAGGAAATTGATGTACGAGATACTGTCAGGAAGTGCCAGCGCCACCGCCCCACCGAACACTGCGGTAAAAAGGGCCAGAAACATAATCGGTTGGAAAAACGTCCCAAAGAGCTGATCAGTATTACGGACAATATGGGTCGAGCTTCGTTTTATCATCAATAACGAGTCGACGATAGCACCAACGAATTTATTGTGTTTTGTAAACTGTAGTGTAGAGGCTTTATCGTTGGTCATTATTTTTTACCTTTCGTGCCATCGTCAGTCAATGACAGGAATACGTCATCAAGTGATGGTTTGTGGATAGTCATTGTGCTGATTTTGATATCATCTTTGCTGAGCATATCGAGCACTTTTTTAACGTCTTTGTTCGTGTCGTTTATCATAACGCTCGTCATCTTCTCTTCGTCATTTTGGCTTACAACCAGTTTACCTAATTCTTTAATCGCCTTTTTGTATATCTCTTCGGTATCAAATGTTAATTCGAGACGATCATTTCCAATAGTCTTTTTAAGTTCTTTGGCAGTGCCTTCAGCAATAACTTTACCGTGATTAATCACGACGATTTTATCAGCTAATTTGTCGGCTTCTTCAAGGTATTGTGTCGTCAGCAGTATAGTCGCACCGTCCTCCTTTAGCTGTTCGATTACGTCCCACATCGCAAGTCTGGAGCGTGGGTCAAGGCCAGTGGTTGGCTCATCAAGAAATATAATAGGTGGTGCGGCGATGAGGCTGACTGCAAGATCTAGACGGCGACGCATACCACCGGAATACGTTTTAAGCGGACGACTAGCTGCATCTTCGAGATCAAATTGTTTTAATAGCTCAACCGCTCTTTGCTCTGCGCTAGCTTTTGTGAGTCTATACAGACGTCCCATCATGACTAAGTTTTCACGCCCGGTTAACATCTCGTCAACTGACGCTGATTGACCGGTTAAGCCTATCCGGGATCTGATCTCATCTGGATCGTCTCGAACCTCAAAACCCTCAACATTTACTGAACCGCTATCGTACTTCAAAAGTGTCGAAAGTATTCTGACGGTTGTCGTTTTGCCAGCTCCGTTCGGACCAAGCAGAGCAAGCATGGTGCCACGCTTTACTTTGAAATCAACTCCTTTTAGAACCGAAGTTTTGTTATAAGATTTTTTAAGATTTTTTACTTGCAAGGCATATTTTGCGGCCATGATGATTCCGTGCTCTCCTAACCGTTAGTAAGATTTTGACTGTAGCTAATAGTACTATTTACGACCGACTTTCACCATAGCGTGGCGAATAACTGATCCGTCTAGTGTGTACCCAGCCTGGAGCTGTTCAAGAATAATTTCTACATCACCTTCAGCCTCTTCGTCAAATTGTACTGCTTCGTGAAAGTGAGGGTCAAATACACTACCCACAGATGCGTCAATCCGTGCGACGTTAAGCGCAGTCATTGATTTATCGAGCTGCTTAGTGAGTCCACTGACACTTTTCGCCCATGGATTGTCGGCCAAGTCTGGTGGTGTATGTGAAATTGCTCGTTCGATGTTATCAATTACTGGCAGCAGTGCAAGTACTGCGCTAGAGCGACCTGATTCACGAGCAGACTTCTTCTCCTGCTCGGTACGGCGTTGATAATTCTCAAAATCAGCTCGCGTACGCTGCAAGTCAGCCATAATTTCGTCAACTGGATTTACTTCTACCTCTTTTGGCTTGTCATCATTTTTTTTCTTACTTGGCATTTTTTCTCCCCAAATCTACTATAAATTATTAACTATAAAACTTCTTCTAACATTGCACCGGTATGACGGACCAGTCGCATGACTTTCGCGTAATCCTGTCTAGTTGGACCAAGCACACCAATGTAACTGTTGTCGCTATACGGTGACCGAAAACGACTAATAATCAGACTTGCTTCCGATGATTTCCCGATCGGATTCTCTGCACCGATGAACACATTAAGCGGTTCGTTCGGAGCGGCTTCACGTAGCCACGGCTCAAGGTTATCGAGTAGCCGTGCAATTTGTTGAACATTTTTGTTGTTGGCCATAAATTCCGGCTGAGAGAAAAGGTTAGCCATGCCGCTCATGTAGAGTTCGTCGCCAATAGTGGCGATACCCAAGTTATGAGTTAGATCAACCAGACTATCAACCGCACTGCGAATCGCTCTGTCTGAGCGTGTTGGATGAGTTGCTACGCGAGCGTCAAGCGCCATTTGTCCACGGTCTAGCAGTTTTGGATTAACGTCCGGTGCTTCAGTAATTTGGTTGACGTACATGCGATAACCCTTATCTGTGGGTACCCGACCAGAGCTAGTATGTGGCTGTTTTATCATGCCAAGTGACTCTAGTTGAGCCATTTCAGAACGAATAGTTGCACTGCTAACACCAAATAGTTTTGCAAGCGTAATACTACCGACTGGCACTGCGACCTCTGCGTATTGCTCGATGATTGCACTTAGAAGCTTGGCTTGGCGATCTGTCATATACTGCATTATAGCGTGATCTAGCACTCTACGTCAATGAGTGCTAAATCACAGAGTCAATATACTCTAACAGATGCTCAGCGACGGCTTCGGCAAAATCACTCGTGTGATCTTTATCTCCTTCAACGACTAGATTAATTCGATTCAATGTCGTTTCCAAATCATCATTAATAATGATCACAAATCTATCATCCTGCATGATATGTTCGATTTCTTTTTTAGCAGTTGTAAATCTTTTTTGGATGTCTTCCGAAGATACATCTAATTCTCCATATCGTTTCTCGAGACGTTGCAACCATGTTTGCACACTTGGGGGCAATAAAAATATAGCTTTTGCATCAGGTTTTATCGATAAGTATTCGTCCACTCCATGAATATCAATATCTGTAACTGCATATTTTCGAGCTCTCTTAATCGTATCGAGCTCAGCAAATGATGTTCCGTAAACATTATCATGTACATATTTCGCTTCAACAAATGCGCCATCATCAACCATTCGCTCTGCTTTCCCAATATCAATGAAATGGTAATCAACACCATTTTGCTCCATAACACCGTGGTTTTGACGCGGAGCACGAGTAGTATGTGAAATTATTGGCATAAATTGCTCATTTTTGAGCAAATGTGACACAACCGTATCTTTACCAGCTGAAACGATGCCCGCCACTAAAACTAAGTTGCTTGATAGAACCAACTGTTTTACCTCGTCAGTTGGTTGATACTGTGCTATCTTTTGCTTTAATTTCATAACTAGTCCCTTTTTAACATTACGGTAAACGCTTCGCTCGGTATATCTACTTTACCAAACCGTTTCATTCGCTTTTTACCCTTAGCTTGCTTAGCCAGAACTTTTTTCTTACGAGATACGTCGCCACCATAGAGTCCAGTCGTGACATCTTTGCGATATGCGCTGAGGTCTTCGCGAGCAATGAATCTACCACCGATGGCTGCCTGAAGCGCGACTTGGAAATTTTGGCGCGGAATAACGTCCTTGAGTTTCTTCGTAATAGTACGACCAAGCGCGTCAGCCTCAGTCTTATGAGCCATGATTGAAAGTGCATCAATCATCTCTCCAGCAACGTAAAAGTCAATTCTCACCAGACTCTCGACGCGGTATTCAAATAGTTCATAGTTAAATGATCCATAGCCACTCGTCACACTTTTGAGCTGATCATAAAAATCCGTCAGTAGGTTTGCAAGCGGTGCCTCAAAACTAACCAATGCACGCTCATCGATATAGCTAATATTTTGCTGCAATCCACGCTTCTGAATAATAAGTTGTATAACCGCTCCGACGTAATCCTGTGGCACGACAATCTCGCCTTTAATCCAAGGTTCTTTTATCTCGACTATTTGCGATACATCCGGCAGTTCACTGGCGCTTTTGATATCAATTTCTTCGCCGGATAATAAACTGACTTCGTAGTCAGTCGATG
>Ga0209309_10002182_pt1 | contig 18223 bp, 16 predicted proteins | sample COGITO_mtgs_1204_2_FD_184807 | JGI IMG/M metagenome (GOLD analysis project Ga0209309, IMG submission 184807) | Pelagic marine microbial communities from North Sea - COGITO_mtgs_120412 (SPAdes) (version 2) | ecosystem: Environmental > Aquatic > Marine > Epipelagic ... | reverse complement strand
AGTATTAAAGTTAGTCGCTGATACCTGTCCATCTTTATACGTATTTGATTCATGCAATGCAAGGCTGCTGCCCCATAGTAACGACCCTTCAATTTGCGCCAGTGCGCCATCAGGGTGAACTATTAAGCCCGCATCTACAACAACATAGAGCTTTTTAAGCGTTATTTTACCACTATCACGGTTAACGTGAACATGCGCTGCGGTTGCAAGCCATGCTGGCATGGTACGTTCTTGCCCTGAGCTTACAGAAAAACCAATGCCCTCATCTTTAGCTAATTTAACAGAAGCTACTTTATCAGACACCGTTTTAAGCACATTACGTAAGCGCAGTGCTCCACCAACGCTCTCAGGTGCTTTACCCGCTTGCTTGCCTTTACCGTCTAACATTTCAATTCTCAATTGAACTGGATCTTTGCCTTGCTTATGGGCAATTTCATCAATAAACGACTCAAGGCTCCATGCAATCCAGCCAGGCCCTACTGAACGTAACCAACCAGGAGTAAAGGTGCTTTGTGCAACTTCGTTATTAATAGCACGTGCACGATGACTGCTCATGCTGTACCAATGATCAGCGCCCGATGCCGAAAATGCATCAAATTTACCTTTACCATCCACACCCGGTGATAAAAACCCTGGTGCCATTGCTTTAGTAGGCCAACCTGCAGCAAATGCATGCTCTAAACCAGTAAAAGTACCGTTTTTATCAAACGACGCCGTCATTTTTGCAGCAGATGCAGAACGAGACTGATCGAATAAACTATCGTCTGCTCGTGTAAATACCAGTTTTACTGGTTTACCTACTGCTTTTGCGGTTAGAGCTGCAGGTACAGTCCAGTCACCAAATAATCGACGACCAAAACCACCACCTAAATAATAAGGACGAATAATTACTTTGTTTTGTTCTATTTCAAGTGCTTTAGCAAGCGCAGGTAACGTAAGTGACTGCCATTGGTTACCAGTATGAATAATCCAATTACCGTCTTTAAACTCTGCAAGCGCATTGAGTGGCTCTAGCTGATAATGACTCGCTGTCGCTGTGGTATACATTGATTCTAACGACTCACTGGCGTCTGCTTGTGTTTTCTTTATATCACCTTCATCAACAAATAAAGTACCCGAGTCGCGCTGCTCGCATAATCGCTTACCTTCTTTTTGAATATCATCTTCAGATATATTTGCTGACTCACCCTTTTTATAACTCACCTTTAAAGCATCTACTGCTTTAATGGCGCTTGGGTAACTGTCAGCTAATACAACAACCCAGCCTTGCACTGTGTTACTAGGATCATTTAAAATTTCATAGCCTTTGTAACCTTTAATAGCTTTTGCTGCACTATCGTCAACGTTTGTTACTGTACTGCCATAGCGGGTTGGCGGTATTACTGGTCGCGCGTACAGCATGCCTTCAACTTCTACATCTATACCATATACCGCAGTGCCATTTGTTTTGGCTGGTATATCAAGCGCTTTAAAGTCTTGTTTAAGCCCTGTTAAATGACGCTTATTAGCAGGTTTTAGTGGAAGGTTTGCAACCTCATCACTGGTGAATGTACGATTAAACTCGCCTTTTTTGACTATGTCAGCGTAACTAACCGATTTTTCGCCTGAAATAATATAGCCCTTTTCAGCACGACATTTATCTGCAGGTACGCCGAGCATTTTCGCTCCTGCGTCTATTAATGCAATTCGACCTGCAGCACCGGCTTGAGATAATGGCTTAAAGCTTTGAAATACAGACCACGAACCACCCGTTACCATAAAGCCCCATTTTTCATGAGTATCTACGTAGGTAATTGATACTTTATCCCAATCACATTCAAGCTCATCAGCCACAATACGCGCAAGAGCAGTACCGATATGTTGACCCATTTCAGCTTTAGCAATACTTACTTCTACGGCGCCGTCGGTGCTCATAGTCCACCAAATTGTTGGTGAAAAAGCCTGTTGCGCAATTGACTCTTTTGCACTGAGCGAACCCGAAAATAACGCAGGGGCAAACGCCATGACTAAACCTGCGCTAGCAGTGCCAATCATAAACGAGCGACGATTTAAATTAACGGTTTCGCTATTTTTTTGAAATAATTTTTTCATTATCGGCTCCAGTTAAGCGTCTTGTGCATTTGGATCAAATATATTTACTACACTTTGTGACTCATCTGCAGCGCGTTGAATAGCAGTTTTAATACGTTTATATGCCATACAGCGACAGTAGTTACCATTCATATGGCTTACTATTTCTTCATCTGAAGGACTTGGGTTAGCTGCCAGTAATGTGGCCGCTTGCATTATTTGCCCCGACTGACAGTAACCGCACTGTGGTACTTGCTCTTCAACCCATGCTTTTTGCAGTGGGTGTTCGTTATTAAGCCCTTCAATTGTGGTAATGTTTTTTCCTGCAATTGCGCCAATTGGTAAAACACATGAGCGGGTTGCTTGCCCATCTAAATGCACTGTACACGCACCACACATTGCAATACCGCAACCAAACTTCGTACCTTTTAATCCAATTTCATCACGAATAACCCATAACAATGGTGTATCTTCACTTGCGTGTGATTCGACCACCTTGCCATTAATTGTAAACGTCACCATAGCTTGCCCCTTAATTACGATTTCTATAGTCACTTTTAAACTATACGAACAGCTTTAAAAGTGACTATAGCTATTAAAAATATAACTACTGACCCTACTCGTTATATTTTTTCATTAAAATTTTTATATTCTGTTTTACTTAAAAACTCACTTAATTGCTCTTGCGTATCTATATCTAAACTCGCACTACTTAAACTAATTGTGTTAACAACTTCACTGCTGGATCGCAATAATTGCTGTGCACCTCTATCCGAAGTTAAGCTTGCAAGCTGAGATAAATCAACCGCTGGAAATATAGCGGGTACACCTAAACGCTCGCCATAGTTTGCGCACCAGCGCGATGGATTACGTGTAAAACCAGTAACTAGCTCACTTAAGTGCGCTACTTTTAGCTCAACCTGATCCGCAAGCATAAATAAAATCCCATCGAAGGACTTATTTTTAAACACTGTTTGAGACGCTATCGCGATTGAATTACCTAAACCTTGGCTCCATTGCTTGTTCTCAATTAGCTCTATGTTTTTATAACCGGTCAGTACTTGTGCTACTTCTTTATGCCATGCCCCGGTAACTACATACACGGGCGTGTCATCAAGTGCTTGAAGTGTATTTACTGCATGCTCAATCATTGTTTTGCCAAACCCGATATCAGCCGTTAATTTACAGCCGTTAAAGCGAGATGATTGCCCTGCGGCTAAAACAACTTTTGCAATTAGCACTCCTCTTGCCCCCAATGGCTTAGCGATTGGGCGTTTTTACCACACAGCACTGCATGTATTTCGCTGATCAGCGATAGTGCAATACTCTCTGGCGAGTCGCCGCCTAAATTTAAACCGACAGGCCCAAAAACAGGAGACTTTATTTGTGAAACACGCGTATTTGCGTGCTCTAAAACTTGTTCACGCCTGTGCTTAGGACCCAATAACCCTATATATTTAAAAGAAACATCTTTAAATTGAGCTAACGTACTCGCGTCAAGCTCAACGCTGTGAGCCATTAAAATGGCCGCATCTACTTTATTAGTTATGCAATATTCTCTTAACTCACTCGGTGTGATGCGCAAAATAGCATCTGCATTTTTAAAATATTGCCTTTTTGCATTGGCTGCACGCGTGTCCCATACAGTTACACTCCAACCAAGTTGTTTGGCAAATGTATAAACCGGAACCGCATCGGCCCCACCACCCACTATTAATAAATGAGGCGGCGGATAAATAGAAGTTTGTAAGCACGTAGCGCCTTTTAATTCTACTAACTGCGCTTTGCGGTTCATTGATAAACCATGTAACTCATCATTTTGCGTAAATACACCACTACCGGCTGGCAAAATGGGGCTTACCTGTTGAAGGTATCGCCCTGGTTTATTCTCATTAAGTGCTTTAGATACAAGCTCTAACTGTAAATAGTCATTAGCTTTGTGAATGGGCTGCAGTAAAATGTGTACTATGCCCCCACAACCAATACCAAGTTGAAATGTTAAATCGTCTTCATCGGTGGCATCATAACTGATGGTTTTACTTGTTAAAGTACTCATTACTTGTTTAGCATGGCGCTGTATATCAGCTTCTAAACAGCCACCTGAAAGCATCCCCAGGCGCTCGCCTAGGCTAGATATAAGCATCATAGCCCCTAGTTTTCTGTAGCTAGAGCCTTCAATTTTGTACAAAGTAGCTACAACCCATTCTTGGTTATCCCTATTCGGATACCAAGTGTTTAAGATACTTTTTAAATCTGTAACCATATATTGCCCTTTAAAAGCATTTATTGCGTTTAAAAACAAACCAGCCTAAACAGCTAATTTAAAACTTAATAATTCACGCACAATTTACTCTTCTATTATATCGTTTAAGGTCTCAATTAACTCATCAAATTGATCATTAACGCTTTGGCGTTGTTTATCATTTAAAGTTGAGTTTAATTCGTAGAGTAAATTTATATATAAATTTAAGTTTCCTTCATTGGTTTTCAATAGTGCGTCGCTCATATAAAGTTCGCGCTCTTTAATAACCGTACTCAACTGATTTATAAATTCTTTTTTTGTAATTTCAGCATTTGTAAATACCTGCTTGGCTGCATTCAAACGGTTTTGCTTGTACTTTAGCCACAGCGTTCCTGAGTCTTGATGTTGCTCATTAGTTGATTTAATCAGCGCTTTTTGTTGTTTATTAAGCTTGCCTATCCACTGCTCGTAATATTCAAATTGCTCTTCTAAGCGCTCACTTTTTCGCTCAAGCGGGGTTTGTTCGTTAAACTCTTCGCGTTCGTCGTTAATTTTTATTTGAATATTGTTTAAAAGTTCTTCTCTTTGCTCACTTGATAAGGTTGCACCCAGTTCGGCTAAAGGCATGTGCGCGTATTCAAGTAGGTTTTGCCAATGCTTTTTAGCAAAAACCACCTGCTCTTTTAACTTCTCAATGCTTAGTGTGTTGTTAAAAAGTGCCTTAATATTTTGAATGTCTTGTTTGTAGGCTGGTAGCTGCGTACTTCTATGCCACGCTTGGGTCGTGTTAATGATCTTTTTAAGCTGCTTATTTTGTGTTTTATTTAAATCAATATAATCATCTACCCAAAATGACGAAAGCCAACTCAAATTATTGTAAGTAAAAGATGCCGAGCAACTACATAAAAACAACATACTTACAGCAAGGAATATCTGTTTTAGTTTTTTTGCTTTGAAATTATTAAGCATAACCTTCTCTATTATTTAGATTGTGGCAAAGCTCAAAACTCATTTGATAATAATTATCATTTAAGTGTTGACTTACATTTAGATCTAACTGATAATCGTTCGCAAAAACACAGTGTAACGACCTCAGTGCCTACGGAAGAATATTCAGCAAGGATGCTGACACATTAAAAGAAGAGCGTGCCGCTTCGTGTTATTACTTACTCGACCCAAGTAATAACATCAAATATCACATTTACTTGCTACATTGCTCATATTAGTGACGGTTAATATGATTCAAAAAAGCCCTAACGGGCTTTTTTTATTTCTTTAAATTTTCTATAAAATCTGTATCTTACACTTCTAAACTCGTTTACTTACCTTAAAAGTCCACCGTGCTGTTATTTACATTTTATACGCACGATCTGATAAGGTATCGCCTTGCGTTTACGCTAAAGCTGGCGTAAAACATAACAGTAGACACCCTTTTTTGCATCTATTTATAGTAACCGATTTAGTCTCTACTTAAATGCATTGAGTATTAAACGTTTAAAATGCGCAAATAGTGCAAAAATTTAATAATTTAGCATTCAACTATGGCCTGTTGACCTTTTAGCATTAAAATTTGTTCTATCTAGGCGCTATTTATACCAATCTGCTTATATATGGGGTCTATTTAACGTTAAAGAAATTACGCTAGAACTAGGCAAAAGTTTTTGTATCTAGTTGTTCTAAATGAAAATTTTTAACGACGTTATAGTGCAATTTAATTCGTTAAATTGATCAAAGATTTATGCAGGTTGGTATTAATCGCCGCACGAAGTTTGTAACCTAGTAGGCTCATTAAAAACCGAGCAACAAAGAGCGAACCTAAATAGCAGCAAAAATTTAAACTAGAAAGATAAACAGGCGTTAATACCTATTGTAACTATTACTAATTGGAGACATTAATATGTCACAGTTTAATTTGAAATCACTCGTTCTAGCTGGTGTTTTACTTGCCAGCCCCTTTGCTCATGCAACATTAGAAGATGGCATAAAAGCAGCAAACGAAGGTGAATTTGCAGTCGCCCTAAAAGAATTTCAATACCTTGCCGATAAAGGCTTTGCACCAGGAATTTACGAACTAGCTAAATTATATGAAGGTGGATACGGTGTAACGCGCGATTACCGCAAAGCAGCTGCGCTTTATCAACAAGGCGTAAAAAAGAACCACCCGGATTCAATGTTTGCTCTAGCGGTTTTATACGACGAAGGCAAAGGTGTTAAACTTGATCACCAAATGGCTGTTACCTTATTTGAACAAGCAGCCAATAAAAACCTGCCTGCGGCTCAGTTTAATTTAGGGGTAATGTACTCCAACGGCGTAGGTGTGACTCGAGATTATAAAGCTGCGCGTAATTGGTATGAAAAAGCGGCCGCTAATAATTACTCTTTGGCTCAATTTAATTTAGCGCTAATGTATTTTGAAGGTCTAGGCATGCCAAAGGATCTAGAAAAGTCATACATTTGGAATACTATTGCCGAGTACAATGGCAACATGCAAGCAAGTCATAGCCGCAAACTTGATGAGCGTAAAATGCTACCTAAAGAAATTGAAGAAGCTAAAGAAAAAGCCGATGCCATTTATGCAAAAATACAAGTGGGTACTTATGCTGGTGAAGGTCGCTTATTTTAAAGTCTTATTTTAGAGTTTAAGAGTTTAGTTTGAAGCTAATCTAAAAAGGCTGAATTACATAACGTAATTCAGCCTTTTTAATATATCTTGATTAGCAAAATAAAATCTATTCAACTTTACAAAATCAACACCCTATCATTTTATATAAAGCCATTTTAATAGCTTAATAATAAGTTTACTTTGTTTAAGTAACAGATTAATACGAGGATTAAACGAGCCTGATACTAAGGTGTTTTTAGCGTGGCTGAACGTTAAAAAACCTTCAATACCATGATAGTGCCCCATTCCTGAATGCCCTACACCACCAAAAGGGGCATCGTCAGCAGTTACTTGCACTAACGTATCGTTTATTGCCACAGTGCCACTGATTGTTTGCTTCATAATGTATTCTTGAGCGTGCTTATCTTGCCCTAAAATATAAAGCGCTAATGGGTGGTGATGCGCTTTAATATAATCAATTGCGCTGTCGAGCTTTTCGTAACTCATTATTGGTAATATTGGACCAAATAACTCATCTTGCATTAGGCTCATCTCGTCAGTCACTTGAGTCACTAAATGCAGCCCCATACGATGTTTTTGCTCATCTTGCTGGTTTTGCTCAAGTGGCTTAATAATGTTTGCGCCAAGCTCTTGTGCTTGCTCTAAATAGGTTGCTAAACGTTTATAGTGTGCATCGCTAATAATAGAAGTTAAGTTTTTACCTTCAACACCGTCTTTAAAATGCTTTTTATACAGCTCACACAATTGCTGAACCAGCTGATGCTCAAGCGCTTTGGGTACAAATACATAGTCGGGAGCAACGCATATTTGCCCTGCATTAGCCATTTTTCCAAACAGTATGGCTTGCGCCGCTTTTTTAATATCGGCATTTTGCGTAATAATAACTGGCGATTTACCACCGAGTTCGAGCGTTACCGGTGTTAAATTACGACTCGCCGAAGCCATTACTAATTTACCTACTGCCGTTGAGCCCGTAAATAATAAATGAGCAAATGGAAGCGATGAAAATTGCGCGGCTACATCGCTGCCGCCTTGTATTATTTTACAATGCGCTTGCATATCGTCTTTAAATATTTTTTCGATAACGACGTTTGTGTGAGGTGTAAACTCGCTTAATTTGAGCATGACTCTATTACCGGCAGCTATAGCAGTAAACACAGGTACTAACGCTAACTGAATCGGATAATTCCACGGTGCAATAATGCCAACCACACCTTTGGGCTGGTAATTAACACTTACTTTTGAAGGCCACAAGCTTAAACCAACAGAGCGATTACTTGGCTTTGCCCATTTTGGGAGCTTTTTAATAATGTGTGCGAGCGTTTGCACCGTAGGTAATATATCGCCAAGTAAAGTATCGAAAGCAGTTCTATAACCAAAGTCTTTTGAAGCAGCATCCACTAGCTCTTGCTCAAGTTCAACAATACGTACACGAAGTTTTTTTAATAAAACGAGACGTTTATCAATTGGCAAGTAAGGCGTTTCGAGAAAGCTTTTTTGCAATTCATCAAATTGGGGAATTAAAGGCATTGCCTGTGATGTCTCAGTGCTCAAAATAGATTACTCAATTTTTAAAGTTATTAACGACTATAACCTTGTTCTGTTTTTCGAGCAATAACACTAATTATCTAAAAAAGAGCTTCTTAAACAATATAAATAAGTATAAAGAGTAGCTTTGTTTAAAACTGTAAATATAAACAAAGCTACTCTGGTATAGGTTGATTTAGTACAGCTTTAAAAGCCAAATACTTGAGCTGCTATAGTCATTGTCACTAACGTAATTAATACAATAGCAACAATATTTAGTATAAAGCCTGCTCTTATCATGTCGCGCATTTGAATTTGCCCTGAGCCAAATACAATGGCGTTTGGTGGTGTCGCTACTGGCATCATAAACGCGCAGCTACATGCAATAGCGGCAGGAATAACCCATACAAGTGGCGAACCTGTTATAGATTCTGCAACGGGTCCTAATAAAGGAAGAAAGCCAGCTGCAGTTGCTGTATTACTCGTGATCTCCGTTAAAAACGTAATTAATGCCACAACAACAAGTACGCTCATAACAAGTGGAATAGTACTTACACCCTCTATCATTTGGGCAATAAAATCAGCAAGGCCTGATGATTTTATTTGGGACGCTAATGTTAATCCGCCTCCAAACAAAAGTAGTACGCCCCACGGTACCTCTGATGCGTGATGCCAATCAAGAATACGCTCATTTTTGCCTTTATTCGCTGGCATTACAAACAACAGCAATGCCGCAGCAATTGCAATTGTAGTATCTGAAATATTAAGACCTGTAATATCGCCTAATAAAGGTCTAAATATCCAACAAAGTGCAGCAAGTACAAATACAAACAACACGCCTTTTTCTGCACGTTGCATTATTCCAAGATTTTTTAGCTGAGTTGTAAACACCGCTTTTGTATCAATTTTCTGATCGTTTTTAACATTAGCATCTACTTTATACGCAAACTTAGTAAGCCAAACCCAGCTAATAACTAGCATGCTTAAAGACAGAGGTACACCTACAATCATCCATTGCGCAAAGCCAATTTCTATTTGATAACTGTCTGATAAGTAAGCAGCCATTAAGGCATTAGGCGGAGTGCCAATTAAAGTAGCAATACCACCAATACTTGCACCATAAGCGATTGATAACAGTAAAGCCTTACCAAAACCTTCATTTTCAGGGTCTGATTGTTTAACTAAACTGGTAATCGAAAGTGCAATAGGCAGCATCATTACGGCTGTAGCCGTATTAGACATCCACATCGACAAAAATGCGGTAACCAACATCATAGCTAAAATTTGTAAGCTTGGTTTTTTACCTGCGTATAGCATAGTGCTAAGCGCAATACGTTTATGTAAACCCCAGCGCTCCATAGCAATGGAAATTAAAAAACCACCTAAAAATAAAAAGATTAGCGGGTGTGCATACGGTGCCGCCACACTTTTTATTGCTGCTATATCAGCTAGTGGTGATATTACCAGTGGTAGCAATGCAGTTGCCGGAATTGGTACAACTTCGCTCACCCACCACGATGCCATCCAAAATGCTAAGCCTGCAGTTTTAAATGCCGCAACCGACATACCTGTTGGCGGATCGAATAAACAGGTTAATAGCATTACTAAAGGCCCTAGTATTAAAAAAAGCCATTGAAAATGTTTTTTCTTATCGGGTTCTTGCGTCAGTATGTTGTCTGTCATGATAAGCCTCTAAAACTTATATTTAAGACCAAGCGCAACACTGTTGTCGCCTTGTTCTTCTAGATTAAGATCGGTGTATAAAAGGTAAGCTGTTGTCTGCTTATCAAATACATAGTCAAGGCCTGTGCTCCATTGCGTTGCCTCAGAAACTTGACGAAGTGTAGAGTCATCTTTAGCAAATTGAATCTTTGGTACCCACTTGTCAAGCGTGTAACTTGCACTCAATACATAACCATTACCAGATTTAGTGCCATCCACTGATTCAGAATGCTGGTATAAGCCACCTAACTGTAATTGCTTAAACTTATAAACGCCTGCAAGTCTACTTGCTGTAATATTATTAAGTGAATCAACATGACTTAGTGACACATAATACGGGGTGTTATTTAAATTACGATCGCCATAAATAAGCGTAGCAGCAAAACCGGCTTCATTATCTTTATTATCGTCTTTAGGCGCGTAAGTAAACGAAAACTGTGTATTATGCCAATAGCTTGAAGTGTAGGTTATGGTGTCTCCGAGGCGATCTTGCCCTGCAATAACTTGTGCCATGTCGGCTTGAGTTTCATTAAAGTTATCAACTTTTCCTTCAGAGTATTTAAAGCGTGTATCGTTTCTTCCTACTACAACTTCACCAAACGCGCCTTTTAAACCCAAGTAAGTATTACGTGCAGTAAAAGGCTCATCAGTGTCGTCTTCCTCAAACCCTTTGACTTGTACTTCGTATTTAAAAACAACGCTTAGGTATTCGTTAAGTTTGTGGTCGCCTTTAATACCAATACGCGAGAACGGCGCGTCTATTTGCGTACCCTCATCTGCGTATCGCATAGTGCCTGTATCAGTATTTGCAATTTGTACTTCAGCTTTACCATAAACGGTATAATCAACCGCTAAAACAGTATGCGAAAATGTAGCTAAGCAACTCAGTGAAGCTAGATAAATAGTAGTGTGTTTGAACCTTATCATTGTGTGTCCTAATTATTAGAATCTACTTATTGTCGACTCTAACTAAGCAAACACATTGCCAATGATGTAAATGGTATATATTTCATAATCTTGACACTAGCTGTGGTTTTTATCTATACAAGATTGTGCGGATTACCGCACATTAAAAACCAGGCTATGTCACTTTATCCACACATTTCAATCGATGAACATATCGCGGTTGAGCCCATATTTACTCATTTTATCGTAAAGCGTTTTTCGGGCAATTTGTAATGCTTCCATGGTATTTTTAATACTTCCATGGTTTATCTCAAGTGCATGTTCAATAAGTGATTGTTCGTAAAATGATACTTTCTCTGACAAACTTAAATCGGGCGAAAGCTCACCCTGACCTTGTGTTTTTGTGACCGAAAACGCCAGTTCAACGCCTAATAGCACAGCACGCTCAGCTTGGTTTCTAAGCTCTCTCACATTCCCGGGCCAGTCGTAAGCTAATAAACGCTGTTGTAATTCACTGTTTAAGGGCGCTGGTGCTTTGTGATAGCGAGTAGCTGCAATTGAGCTAAAATGCTTAAACAATAAAAGTATATCTGCTTTTCGCTCTCGTAGAGGCGGTATATTTACTTTAACTAAGCTGAGTCTGTAGTATAAATCTGCTCTAAATTCACCTTTTTCAACTAAAGAAAGTAAGTCTACTTTAGTCGCTGCAACAATTCTGATGTCTAAATCAATTGCTTTGTTATCGCCTACAGGTGTTACTTTTCGCTCTTCTAATACGCGTAGTAACTTAACCTGCAGCGACATTGGGGTACTTTCTATTTCATCTAAAAATACCGTACCGCCCTGAGCAAATTCAAACTTACCCTTTCGACTTTGCGTAGCACCGGTGTATGCCCCACTTGCTGCACCAAACAATTCGCTTTCTATTAATTGCTCTGGTACTGCGCCACAGTTAATAGCAACAAAATTACAGCTAGATCGATTACTTCGATCGTGTAGATAACGCGCTACCAGCTCTTTACCTGTGCCCGTTTCACCTTCAATCATCACATCGGTTGGGGTATCTATAATTGTATTTAACAAGTGCATCATGTGTTGCATTTTAGGTGTGTCACCTAGTATGCGTACACCTGGGGCTGAGGTTTTCTGTACAGCCACTTTTAATGCGCGGTTCTCCATAACAAGACTTCGTTTGTCGCACGCTCGTGCTATGCAATCAAGAAGGTGTTCGTTAACTGGTTTTTCAAATAAATCATACGCACCTAGTTGCATCGCTTTAACTGCAATCGATACATCAGCGTAACCAGTTAAAAATATTACAGGGAGCTCACTATCAAAAGCCGTTATTTGATCTAAAAGCGTTAAGCCATCCATGTTCGGCATATTTATATCGCTCAGCACAACTCCAGCAAAGCGCCTATTGAGTTTGCTAAGAGCGGTACTTGCGTCATTAAAGCACTCAACGGTGTACCCTTCGAGGTTAAGCAGTTGCTTTAAAGAGTCTCTGATCATTGCTTCATCATCAATGACTATTATGTGATTACAAGGTAGGCTGTCAATCATCTGTATTTTCCTGCCTGTTAGAAAGGCTAATTATAAATTCAGCCCCTCCCTCTAGTCGGTTGTGTGCGCTCAAACATCCATTAAACGAATCAATTATTTGTTTTGATATGGATAAACCAAGGCCTAGACCATTACTTGATTTAGTGCTGTAAAAAGGTTCAAATAAATGACTAAATGCATGTTGCTCAATACCAGAGCCTGTATCTAAAATCGACAGTTTTACACGCTCTTCAAAACACTCCAAATGAAAACTTAAGTTACGAATAATTGCGCCGTTCATAGCTTGGCTAGCATTCGTAATTAAATTAACAAGTACTTGTTCAAACTTGAGCGAATCGACCCATACAACGACTGTTTCATCAAATTGAGGTGGCTCTACTTGTACGTTATCTTGCTTTAGTTGCGCGCTAGAAATCATTAAGGCGTTATTAACAAGCCCTGCAAGCGGGTAAGGTCTGAGCTGCATTTTTGAAGGTTTACTGAAATGCTTTAGTTGACCTACAATTTGATGCACTCGATCAACTAATCCCTCAATCACCACTAAGCTTTCAGCTAATGCTGAAGTATTTCCTTTCGCTAATAAACGCTTTGCCGAAGCTAAATAAGTATTAATAGCACTGAGCGGCTGGTTTATTTCGTGGTTAATTCCTGCACTTAACTGTCCTATTGTCGCAAGCTTTGCAGATTGCACTAAGGCTGTTTGTACTTTTTCCAAAGCCTGAGTGCGCTCAAGTACTTCAAGTTCAAGGCTATGTCTGGAGTACACCAGCTTTTTATAGCCCGCAAACCGAGTTAATAAAATATAACTAATAATAATTATCAAGCTACAGATAATAAATACCCAAAATAAGCGAGGCAGTTGGGCTGAATTAACTTTTGTTATATCAACGAGTACGTTCATTGTGGCATTAAAATACCGTAAAGGTCTTTGCGACATTACGTAAAGTTTTTTATCTATTTTAAAATGTTTAATACCTTCATTAGAAAATTGAAACTGCTTTATATACAAAGGTTGATGATCTAAATAAGCCCGACGAGATTTAATATCTCTGCGCATAGTTATATCAAGATCAGTGAAGCTGTTTAATCGCCACGTTTGCATATCTGACATTGCAATTACGTCATCTGCAAGCTGTAAGAAAAAGTGGCTGCCCTTTGACGTATTTAAAAGCTCTCTGTCGTCCTCAAATTTACTTACATTGACTTTTAGCACAACAACACCAATGGCTTTATTATCACGATATACAGCCTGTGAAAAGTAGATACCACGCTCTTTAGAGCGCATACCTAGTGCAAAATACGCTACTTTTTCGCCTGCAAACGCACGTTTGAAATAAGGTCTAAATGCAAAGTTACTACCTAAAAAAGTGTAATCTGCTTGCCAATTACTACTGGCAATAACTTCGCCTTGAGTATTTAGAACAAAAATATCTGACGCACCGCTGGCTTGTTGAATATCAGCAAGGTAGTTATTAATAGCGTTATAGTGTTGTGGCTGCGCATCAACAAAGTCTATCATTAACGAGTTATAGGTAAGTAACTGTGGAATAGCAGAAAAACGAGCAAGTTCAGTATCAATATAGTTATTTAATTGCGTAACTTGGCGTTCAGCCTGGTAAGTTGCTTGCTCAACATCATGAGCTCTACCAAGCCAAAACGTAACAACTAATATAAGTACGAGTAACACAAAAATAGTAATAATTTTTTTAGAAAAGAAAAACATGGATAGCTCGCAAAAAAATAGCCAAGAAAATTTTAGGGCGCTAGTGTAACGGCTAATCTCTAGCAGAGATATAAACTTTTTGTTAACAACAGTTTTAAAGTGCTTAAAAACAAAAATCGCCGTAAACAACTATGTTTACAGCGATCTGTTTAGCATTAAATTAAAAAAAAATTAATTTGTAGCTAATGCTGATCTATTTTTAACATATTTATATAAGCCAATTAACGACGCCGCAATCCAAAATATTTCGATTACAAAGCTCGCTAAATTAAAATTATAACAAAGACTAATTAATAGTAAAATCGCCCCTGTTAAATTCATCATATTATACGTTAAGCTAGCTGGAGATGTTTTACCTAGCTGCAGTAAAAAAAATGAACCAACTACTAAAAAAGTACCTGTCATACCTATGATGTCAAATAAGAGTGCTATCACGAAACTATCCTTTATCCATTTTTAAATAACCCAATAAACTGGCCCGATCCATGGGGAGGGTATTTTTTCATTCATTGAAACAGCAAACCGGGCGATTCTATCAATATGGTAAATTCTAACAAGGCCATATGTCCGTATGGAGAAAGCTTTATTTAAACGTTACTTTTCCGCCGATGATTTTATAGGCTGGTGCACCACGAATAATAGCCTCTCGGGCAAATGGACGGCTACAGTTAGGGCAAATACATGGCTCACTTGTAAAGTCTTGACTAATACGCTCTTTAAAACACTTAACTAATGCTCCCTTCCCTCCTTTTCGATATTTAAATAAGGAAGCTTTACAGGCTGAGCAAAAAATATCGACCGTTTTAGTTGGGCCTTTTTTATTAGGTTTTGCCATTAGGTTCTGCTGTATTATATGAAGAGTTATTGACTATGATATCAGTTTCGATAGGTAAAGGTGACAACTGGGTTTTAGAATTGTTGTGCGGTATGTTCGTTCAAGCTAGCTCATAATAAATTATTGATTATGAAAAATATAACCTAATCCCTAAAAAAGAAGCGGTTTAATTGAGATGATAATACATTCATATTAAAAGGTTTAATTATAAACCCCGATACTTTAGCTGCGATAACTTGCTTAACTTTATCCGTACTGTCTTCACAAGTAACCATTAAAACGGGAATATCAGTGAGTGCTTTATCCTGTCGAATATTAGTGAGTAAATCAACGCCATCCATTTTTGGCATATGAAGATCTGTAATAACCAAATCGAAATGCTGGTGACGTAATAAAGCCAAAGCTTGCAATCCATCAGTTGCTTCAACGATATTGCTATACTCTAGTTTTCTCAACATATTAATTAATACATGTCGCATAAGCGGCATATCATCAACAACTAATATTTTCATTAGTACGTTTACCAAGTCATGTAAAGGGGATTATATAAAACTACTCTACTCGAAGATAAGGAGCAAATTTGGTTTTACTAATTATTTGAACTTACGGCCATATTCCTAAAATGAGCCCCATTAACGAAAACTGTAAAACATGATAACCCCCGTTAATTAAAAAAAGCTTTAAAGGACGTTGCTCAAATATATAACTTAATCCTAATGAACTACTGATCCAAAAAAAGCCGATCACAAAGCCTGCCCCTATACTTTCACCTACGCTTGCCTCCTTACCTAAAAAAAGAGACAGCATTAAAGCCGCTATAAAAACTAAAAAAAAGCTGCCACCAAATATCAACTTAGGGTTAGCCGATTGTAAGTCCAGATCAGTTAAGCCACTACTTTCTAGCCAAGCATTTTTAAAGAAAGCTTTTGAGTACCATATGCCGCCAAGCATAAAAGAAGACAGCGCAGCCACTAGTATCGCAAAATAATTAACATCTAAAAGATTCATACAAACAGCCGTATACAAAATGTGTGATACCGTTTGGATAAAATATTAACGGTATAAAGATACTCCCAATGTAGTTATAAATAAGGTATTGAGCAAATTGCTTAACTTGAATTAATTGTTTGTATAGAAGGTAATTATTAAAATATAGTTTATAAATCGCCAAATTTTGCATTGGTTAATAAGGCTAAATCAGTTGGTGAGAGTGCTATTTCTAAGCCTCGTTTTCCGGCGCTTACAAAAATAGTATCAAAGAGTAAAGCACTGCTATGAATAAACGTAGCTAGACGCTTTTTTTGTCCAAGCGGACTCACCCCTCCTAAAATATAACCGGTACTAACTTGTACTTTTTGTGGGGCAGCCATAACTACTTTTTTAGCACCACATAATTTGGCTAACTGCTTTAAGTTAACTTGTTGGGATACAGGCGTTACGGCAACAATCAGTTGCCGTTCATGTGTTTCAAGTACTAGGGTTTTAAATACTTGTGCACTGTCTAAATTTAACTTTTCAACAGCCTCAGACCCATAATGGCTATTATTCTTATCGTGCTCATAACTGAGTACTTCAAAGGGGATTTTTTGCTTTTTAAGTAGATCTATTGCTGGTGTCATGCTGTTTCATCTTTTTTGTTCACAGTAACAAAAATTAAGTTTAAAGCAAAAAAAACGACGCTAAAAGCGTCGTTTTTTTATTCATAATAATTTAAATTTATTTAGTTAAATCATCAAAAAACTTTTTAACACCATCAAAAAAGCCTTGCTCTTTAGGACGGTTTTTCGAGCTATCTGTACCCATGCTTTCATCTAACTCTTGAAGTAGTTCTCGTTGACGCTCGTTAAGATTAACTGGCGTTTCGATTACCACCTTACAAATTAGATCGCCTTGTGCACCACTGCGAACAGACTTAACACCTTTGCCACGCATACGGAACATTTTGCCCGTTTGAGTTTCAGAAGGTATTTTAAGCTTTGCTCGACCATCAAGTGTTGGCACCTGAATTTCGCCACCAAGGCCTGCTGTAGTAAAGCTAATTGGTACTTCACAGTATAAATTGTTCGCTTCACGTACAAATATTTCATGCTCGCGAACCGATACTTGCACGTATAAGTCGCCCGATGGCGCGCCATGCATTCCGGCTTCGCCTTCACCCGTTAAACGGATACGGTCGCCTGTATCAACGCCAGCTGGAATTTTAACTGAAAGCGTTTTAGTTTTTTCTACGCGGCCTTGTCCATGACAACTGTTACAAGGATCTGAAATAATCTGACCTTGTCCCTGACATGTAGGACACGTTTGCTGTACAGCAAAGAAACCCTGGCGCATTTGTACTTGGCCAGCACCATGACAAGTAGTACATGTTTTAGGTTTAGAACCCGCTTTAGCACCACTGCCATCACACGGCTCACAGCCAACCCATGTAGGTACTTTAATTTCAACTTCTTTACCACGAACAGCTTCTTCTAAGCTTAAGTCCATGTTGTAACGCAAATCAGATCCACGTTGTTGACGAGATTGACGTCGACCACCGCCGCCACCAAAAATATCGCCAAATACGTCGCCAAATACATCACCAAAGTCGCCATGTCCGCCACCAAAACCACCGTGACCGCCACCGCCGCCTTGTTCAAACGCTGCGTGACCATGTTGGTCATACATTTGACGTTTTTGACCGTCAGTTAAAATTTCGTAAGCTTCTTTAACTTCTTTAAACTTAGTTTCAAGCTCTTTATCACCTGCGGTACGGTCTGGATGATATTTCATCGCTAAGCGTTTATACGCTTTTTTTATGTCTCGCTCACTCGCATCTTTGCTTACGCCGAGGACTTCGTAATAATCGCGTTTTGACATATCTATCACACTACTCTTTTCTGTTTGCAGCGTGAGCTGCTGGATAAACCGATAAATCGCATCGATTTATCATTGAATTTTTAAACCTTAAATACATGCAAAAGGCGCGACAAGCTATTGCTCGCGCGCCTCAATTGTTCATCCTAACCTAAACAC
>Ga0209309_10002173_pt1 | contig 18296 bp, 19 predicted proteins | sample COGITO_mtgs_1204_2_FD_184807 | JGI IMG/M metagenome (GOLD analysis project Ga0209309, IMG submission 184807) | Pelagic marine microbial communities from North Sea - COGITO_mtgs_120412 (SPAdes) (version 2) | ecosystem: Environmental > Aquatic > Marine > Epipelagic ... | reverse complement strand
ATTTCCAAAATCAAGCGAATGTTGGTTGCTATCAATGAAACGGATAATATCAAAAATCAAAGGGATCATTTTGTTGTATTGAATCAAAATATGGTGCCCCTTGTAATGAATATTAAGAATATCGACCTTCAACTCTTAATTCAGAAATGTCCGATGGCCAATAATAGCAAAGGTGCGTTTTGGCTAAGTACCAATAAAGAAATACGCAATCCATATTATGGAGAGCAGATGATGACCTGTGGGAGTACAATTGATTCTTTGTAATAAATAATTCAGAATAAGACGTCGAACAAGCAAAACGTTAATCTTCTAATCAACCTGCCAAGCGTAAATTCTTAAACCCAAAAGTATAGTATAACTTTTCAATGATTCGGATTTTATTCAGTGAAGGCATACACCTTGATCAGTTTTGAGAGAAATTTTTACTCACTAAAATTACCTTTTATTTTTTTTAAGAAAAAACTTATCGCTATTTTCGCAGAGAAATTTTAGGATTAAATTTTTGAAGCTATTTAGAAATATACTGTTCCTTACCGCAGCCTTCATTATGATAGGCCACGATATCGTGCCTCATAATGATATACTCTCTGATGGCGAACAGATTTCTTCTTCTATTGTTTCAACAACATATTCTCAACAAATAGCTCAAGAGCATTTAGAATTAGGCCATATATTCGAACACTTTCAGCATTCTTCTAATGAAAGGACTTTAAAATATGTAACTGGAGATGTTAAGAATCTAAATGTTAAGACAAAGGTTCTCCAAAATTCCGCCTTAATAGTTGATATAGACAATCAATTTATTTGGCACGCAAACTTTGAAAAACAACGCTTTCGGGATTATCCTATAATTCCATATTTTACAACTTTTTTATCCTCCCATACCCTTCGGGGACCTCCTTATTGTTAATTTTTTAAAGTGATATTCAGTATTCAAGCTTCAACAGAACTTGATGCTACTAATATTGCTATTTAGTTATGCAACAATCTTTTGTCATAGCTATCCCTAATTCATCTTTAGCATTAAAAACGATACATCTTTTTAACAGGTGTATAACATCGGCTTTTGGTGATTCTCATTTTCGTTTTCCATCTTAAAATTCTTCTACTATAATGTTAGATAAAATCATTCAATTTTCGATCAACAACAAGCTTGTTGTCGGAATATTAACCCTGTTCCTTATTGGCTGGGGAACCTATTCGCTTACCAAACTGCCCATAAGCGCCGTACCGGATATTACGGATAATCAGGTAATGGTCATAACCGTTTCCCCTACGCTTGCCGCGCAAGAGGTCGAACAGCTTGTTACATTTCCGGTCGAACAGACAATGGTAAGTATCCCTGAAATAAAGGATATGCGCTCTTTTTCACGCTTTGGGCTTTCCATAGTAACCATAGTGTTCGAGGAAGATACCGATCTTTACTGGGCACGGCAGCAAGTTCAAGAACGCCTATCCTCTGCAGCAGATGAAATTCCGGAGGGAGTGGGAAAACCTGAAATGGCACCGGTCACAACAGGCCTTGGAGAAATATACCAATATGTGGTGCATCCCGAGGAAGGTTATGAAGACCAATACGATGTTACCGAGCTGCGAACGATACAGGATTGGATTATTAAACGGCAGTTATTGGGAACGAAAGGAGTTGCCGAAGTGAGTGGTTTTGGTGGCTTTGTAAAGCAATATGAAATTGCCATAGACCCCAATAAGCTTCAAAGTATGGATATAACCATTGAAGATATTTTCACGGCACTTGAAATGAACAATCAGAATACGGGTGGGGCTTATATTGATAAGGGCCCCAATGCATACTTTATTAGAAGTGAAGGCTTGGTCAACAATCTGGATGAAATAAATAAGATCGTTGTCAGGGAAAGTAACGGAACCCCCATACTGATAAGGGATGTCGCCAAAGTACAGTTTGGCCACGGGATTCGTTATGGCGCCGCAACCCGAAACGGGGAAGGTGAAGTGGTTACTGGAATTGTAATGATGCTAAAGGGGGCTAATTCTTCGGCGGTCATAAACAGGGTGAAAGATAAAGTTGAACAAATAAAGGAAACCCTGCCCGAAGGGGTGACCATTGAGCCTTATTTGGATCGAAAAAAACTGGTGGACCGTGCAATCGGCACCGTGACCACAAATCTTGTAGAAGGTGCATTGATCGTTATTTTTGTTTTGATACTCTTCTTGGGTAACCTACGTGGTGGCTTGGTGGTAGCATCGGTGATACCGCTCTCAATGTTATTTGCAATAGCAATGATGAACCTCTTCGGGGTCGCGGGTAACCTAATGAGCTTGGGGGCGATAGATTTTGGCCTTATTGTAGATGGGGCGGTGATCATTGTTGAATCTGTAATGTTCGGGATTCATAGCGGTAAAAAGAAGTATGCCGGGGTTGAAAGGTTGTCTTCTGGACAAATGGATATTGAAGTAAAAAGCTCAGCGGGTAAAATGATGAATTCCGCTGCCTTTGGACAAATCATCATACTGATCGTGTACCTGCCTATTTTGGCTTTGAGCGGGGTCGCGGGAAAAATGTTCCACCCAATGGCACAAGCGGTGATGTTCGCTATTCTGGGGGCTTTGATATTATCGCTTACTTACGTCCCGATGATGTCTGCCCTTGCGCTAGGTCGTAAGACAGCACATAAAAGGAATTTTTCCGATAAAATGATGGATTTCTTCCAGCGTATGTATAGTCCCATTATAGAAGCCGCCCTTCGCGCGAAACTTTTGGTACTTGGATTGGCAATAGGCTTATTTGTTATTACGCTGGTCGTGTTTGCCAATATGGGTGGCGAGTTTATCCCCCAATTGGACGAAGGAGATTTTGCCGTGGAAACAAGGGTTCCTGTGGGGAGTTCCATTCAGCAGATGGTCGATGTCTCTCAAAAAGCACAGACCATATTATTGAATGAATATCCAGAAGAAGTGGATCAGGTCGTCAACAAAATCGGTTCTGGGGAAATCCCAACAGACCCAATGCCCATTGAAGCCGGTGATATGATGATAATTCTTTCACCAGAAGGAAACGACATAGAACGGGAGGAGTTAATTGCGGAAATGCAGGAATCCCTATCGGTAATCCCCAATGCCACCTTTAGCTTTCAGCAGCCCATACAGATGCGTTTCAATGAATTATTGACCGGCGCAAAACAAGATGTGGTACTGAAGATTTATGGGGAAGATTTGTCCACGCTGTCAGATTTGGCCAATGAAGTAGGACAGAAAATAAAATCGGTAGAAGGAGTTAATGATTTATATGTGGAAGAGATTACAGGGTTACCTCAAATAAAGATTGAATTAAACCGTGATAAAATTGCGCAATATGGATTGAATGTAGCATATATAAATAACGCCATTGAAACCGGTTTCGCCGGAAAGGCAGCGGGAATGGTATTTGAAGGTGAAAGGCGTTTCGACCTCGTAGTACGCCTGCAAGAAGAAAGCCGTGGCGATATAACAGATGTTGAAAATCTATACATAGGTACTCCTGAAGGCCAACAAGTCCCACTTAGTGAGGTTGCCAAGGTTTCCTTTGAGCCCGGCCCCGTCCAAATACAACGGGATAATGCAAAACGTCGGGTTATGGTTGGCTTTAATGTACGTGACAGGGATGTTCAAAGTATTATTGAGGATATCAAGCAGATTATGGCTGCAAAGGTTGATATGCCCCCAGGTTATTATGTAACCTATGGCGGACAATTTCAGAATCTGAAAGAGGCCAATCAACGTTTAATGATCGCCCTACCAGTAGCCTTATTGCTTATTTTAATACTGCTTTATTTCGCTTTTGGTTCCCTAAAACAAGGTTTGCTCATTTTCACGGCTATACCTTTATCTGCCATTGGAGGTGTTTTTGCACTTTTAATACGAGATCTACCTTTCAGTATTTCAGCTGGAGTTGGCTTCATTGCGTTGTTTGGGGTGGCTGTTTTGAACGGAATTGTACTTATCGCAGAGTTCAACAGGCTCAAAGACGAAGGGGTCACAGATATTTATGAACGTGTTCGTAAAGGAACAAGTTTGAGGCTGAGACCGGTATTAATGACCGCTACCGTTGCCGCATTAGGGTTTTTGCCAATGGCCTTGTCAACATCATCAGGGGCGGAGGTACAACGACCATTAGCTACTGTTGTAATAGGCGGTTTAATTACGGCTACGGCATTAACCCTTATTGTCCTACCAATTTTGTATATCTATTTTACTGACAGAAAAGCTAGGTCCAATTTCGGGAAAAAGAAAATAGCCACCACTTTAATCGTGATCGGTGGACTATTCTTTCCGGCAATGCAACTTCAAGCACAAGAAATGGATCAAGTGCAGGAGCGGGAACTTACTTTAGAGCAGGCCATTGAGATGGCGCTTCACAACAATAACCGAATCAAGATCGCGCAATATGAAATTGAGGTTCAGGAAACAGGAAAGTACGGTGCGATAACCATTCCCAAAACAGAATTTTCCTATTCAGGCGGTGAATTTAATACACCCACAATAAAGGATAATTCATATGGAGTTATCCAGCGGATCAATTTTCCTACAGTTTACACCAGTCAGTTCAAGTTGGCAAAAGCTAGGGTCAATAGCAGTGAGCAACTTAAAGCTATAGCCGAAAACAAACTGATTGCAGACGTAAAATCCGCTTATTTGAGGTATATGTTTTTAGTGGAAAATAAACATCTGTTGCAGCGTCAAGATAGCCTGTACAGCAATCTGGACAGATCAAGCTCTATGCGTTATAAAACTGGTGAATCTACAAAACTGGAAAGTGTGACCTCGGCAACACAATCGATGCAGATAAAAAACAAGCTTCAACAGAACGAGGCCGATTTGAGAATTGCCAAAAAACGTTTACAGGTAGTATTGAATACTAATGATGATATTGGTGTTTCAGATGCTGAGCTGGTTGCTCGGGAGATAGATTTGGATATCGAAAAACAATCTGTGGAGCAAAGCCCTTTGTACGTTTATTTAAAACGACAATTAGAGGTTAGGAAACGGGAGACCAACGTGGAAAGGAACAAAGTATTACCGGATATTATGTTTGGTTATAATAGCCAAACCTTCAATGGTGTTCAAAATAGCGGAATAGCAAACCAAAATTTCAGCAAGGATGATCGGTTCTCGTTTTTTCAGGTAGGTATAGCTATCCCTATTTTTCCTGGGGGCCATCGTTCTAAGATAAATGCTGCAAAAATTGAAGAGGATATCGCCCAATCTCAAATTGAGCTGAACCAGACCCAATTGGAAGGGGAGTTACAAAACTTGTTGCAGGAATATTATAAACTTCAGGGTACTTTAAATTACTATCAAAATGAAGCACTGCCACAAGCGGAACTCATTATTGACAATTCTGAAAAGAGCTTTAAAAGCGGTAATGTTTCTTATGCCCAATACCTGCAAAACCTCACTTTGGCGAATAGTATTCAGACAGAATATTTAAATACACTTTATCAATATAACCAGTCCATCATAGTAATCGAAGCCTTATTGGGCTTGTAAAAACCAAGTGATATCACTTTAAAATATAAAAAGATGAAAATTCAATTTAATACAAAAATTTCGCTGCTCATTTTATCCACCCTATTTATAGTGGCTTGCGGCAACAAGGATTCTGAAAAAATGGATTCTTCCAAAGAATCCTCTATGAAAGAAGAACAACCTGCTACCAACGGATCCAAACAAATCACTTTTACCAAAGACCAATACAATCTTGCTAGTATTGAAACGGGGGAAATTGAAATGCGTAATCTTAGCAACATTGTAAAACTAAACGGCGTCGTTGATGTAGAGCCAAAAAGTATGGCCTCTGTATCTGCACCTTTAGGGGGATATTTAAAAACCGCCGGAAGACTGCCCGGTGAGGAGATTAAAAAAGGACAGGTGTTGGCTACGATTGAAAATCCTGAATTTATCCAAATTCAGCAGGATTATTTGGAAAGTTTAAGCAAGCTCCAATTTCTGGAAGAAGAATACAACAGACAAAAACAATTAAGGGAGGAAGACATCAATTCGGCAAAAACCTTTCAGCAGGTTTCTTCAGATTATAAAATAACACAAGGCCGGGTCAAGGCGTACGAACAACAACTTGCACTTGCCGGAATTAGTAGGAATTCCGTTAAAAACGGGAGTATTTCCCGGACTGCTAACCTTTATTCCCCTATTACAGGTTTTGTAAAAACAAGCAATGTGAATATCGGCGATTATGTATCGCCACAAGATGTGCTTTTTGAGATAGTTAATTTGGACGATATTCATTTGGCATTGAATGCCTTTGAAAAAGATCTGGGAAAAATTGAAGTTGGCCAAACCGTGAAGTTTTCCCTTGCCAACGATAATAAATTCAATCGCACAGCAGAAGTCTTTTTAATAGGAAAAGCTACTGGAAACGATCGTATCACACCTGTTTACAGCCATTTAAAAAAAGAAGCCAAAAAAGGCTTATTACCGGGAATGTACATAAAATCTTGGATTGAAAGCGGTACAAATAAGCAAAAGGCGATTCCATCGGAAGCTCTTGTTCAATATGAGGGGAAGGATTTTGTAATCTTTCAAACCGAAAAATCTGACAATGGTTATACATTTAGATTGGAACAGGTTAAAAAAGGAATTGAACAGGAAGGGTACACGGCCATAACTTTTGCTGAAAGTGCTGACGTCAACAGTTTTAAGCCTGTTACCAAAAATGCTTATTCCATCTTGTCCGCATTGAGAAATTCTGAAGAAGAATAGTTCCAATTAAAAAATAATTCCAGAAGATCAGAATGAAAATCGGCAAGGCTATATCCAAATTAACAGAACCTTTTCAGGCGTTACAAAACAAGTTGTTTGCAAAAGTATATCTCGCGCAGACCATCAGCTTGTTGGGTGATGCCTTCACTTGGGTCGGTTTGGCATTATTGGCCTATCAATTTGGGGAAGACAGGGCTGCGGTAATTTTGGCCACCGCCCTCACATTGCGGGTAACCGCCTTTATTATCTTTTCGCCTTTTGCCGGGGTGCTTGCAGACAGGATAGACCGAAAAAAGATTCTGTACACGACCCACTTTATTAGAATGGGTCTTGTTGCCTTGCTACCGTTCATTACCGCTGAATGGCAAATTTACGTTTTGGTGTTTCTTATGAATGTTTTCAATGCCTTTTTTAGCCCCACCTACAGGTCTATTATTCCACAAATTGTAGATAAAAAACTATATCGGCAAGCTATCGGTTTATCCGCTGCCACGTATCAATTATTGGGGGTTTTAGGACCAGGATTGGCAGGTATACTTGCAGTCTGGTTGGGTGCTAGGGAAATATTCTTGGTCGATGCGGCAACATTTATTATCGCAGGGATTTTGCTCTTGACCCTTCCAAAAAGTTTTTTGAATGCCCCCAAGGAAGATGTCTCGAAGAAACACCCTACCACTTGGCAAGATGTTACCAAAGGGGCTAAGCTCTTGTTTCAAAACAAATACATACGTTTTGCCCTTTTCATAGAACTGGTGTCGGCGATGGCCGGAGCTTTTATTTTGGTAAATACCATAATTCTTGTAAAAGGCGGTTTAAGCCTAACCGATAGGGAATATGGTTTAATTATGGCTGCCTTCGGTATTGGTGCAACAGTCGCTGCTTTCGTTTCTGGTACTATAGATAAATCCAAATCAAGGCAGGTTTCCTTGTTATTGGGAGCCTTAGTGTTAGGCCTATCGATTAGTGCCGCAAATTACCTGAATTTCTCTTTGCTCTTTGTGTTCTGGATCGTTGCAGGCTTGGGGCAAAGTCTGGCAGAAATTCCTTCAGAAACTCTTATCGGTGAAAATATCGCTGACGAAGAACAGGGCAAAGTATATGGTTCCCATTTCGCATTTTCACATCTCTGGTGGGCAATCTCTTATCCGATAGCTGGATTATTGGGAACTACTTTCCCTGAAAAGGAATTTCTTTATGGCGGTATTATTTCTCTAGCGTTATTGCTATTTGTGTTCCTGTTTCTTAGGCCAAAGGGAAATGTTAGAAATTCAGGCCAAATGAAATCAAAGGCTATTATACAACAATAATAATTTGAAATGTAGAAGCTAAAATTGCGCATTCACTATAAACACTAATATTATGAAAGATCCTAAAAATAATAAGCCCGTCATTTATCAGTGTAACGGTGTAAACTGTCGAAAGAAAAAGGGAAAGCGTTTAGACTATTATATAAAGAAATATAACCTGAAAGATAAAATTGAAGTTGATAAAATGGATTGCAACGATAGATGCCAACAGGCTCCTGTTCTTCATCTTCATCCAAGCGATATTTGGTTCTCGGAGAAAGATTTAGGAACGATCTTTAAAAGGTATATTTTAAATAAATAAGCCAATTAGATTTTTATGTAATACAATAATGGGACAAGAATCCTCAAAAGCAAAAAAATAAAATTTTAAAATCAGTAAATATCTAAATCAATAAATTATGAAAAGAGTATTTTTTATTACAGCAGTTGCATTGACGACTCTATTTGCTTCTTGCAAGGAAACAAAAAAGGAGGAAGCTACTCCGAATGTCCAGGAAAATGTTAACAGAGACAACAATGCAGAAATGGTCAGGACGCAGGATAGTATCCAAATGGCTCGCAAAAAAACAATGGATAGTTTAGACCAGGTTAAATCACACGGGCACGCCCATTAATAATCAAAGTCCCATTGCACTGCGATGTGCAATGGGGTTTAATCAAGTTTACTATGAAAATGAAAAAGATAATATCCTTTCTGGTATTGACAGTCGTTTGCGCACTTAGTACTACAGCTTTTGCCCACGGTGTCGATGAAAATACACAAACGTTTCTATTGGGAAATAGCGGCGTGGCCTTTGGACCGTTTCTATATATAGGAGCAAAACATATGATTACAGGATACGATCATCTACTATTTTTGGTCGGTGTTATTTTCTTTCTGTATAAACCGAAAGAGGTACTCTTATATGTTAGTTTTTTTACAATTGGTCACAGTACCACTTTGTTATTAGGTGTTTTAGCTGACATCAATATTAATGCGTACTTAATCGATGCGATTATAGCGCTATCTATCGTGTATAAAGGATTCGATAATTTAGGCGGGTTTAAGCGATTCTTCGGCAAACAGCCCAATACCAAGGCGGCAGTTTTGATATTCGGACTATTCCACGGTTTTGGTCTTGCAAGCAAATTACAAGAATTCAATTTTGACCGAGAAGGTCTTTTCACTAACCTGATTGGTTTCAATCTCGGTGTAGAAATAGGACAATTTATTGCTTTAGCGGTAGTGTTGATTCTTATAACAGTATGGAGAAGACAACGCAGTTTTATGAAATTTTCAACGATTACAAATACAGCTCTTATGGCCGCTGGGTTTTTATTGCTCGGTTTTCAATTAACGGGCTACTTTACATCTTAAAAAAATAACTATGTCAGAAATGAATCATCCAGTATTGAAAAAAAGTAAAATTATAAAAGCAACCATCATTTCACTTCTTACCGGTGTGCTATTATTGGTTATAGCGATATTACCCGCAGAATTTGGAATGGATCCCACAGGTGCGGGAAAATTATTGGGATTTAGCAAACTTTACGTTCCCGAAGAAGCCGGGACAACTAATCTGGGAGCTATGGCATCAAATCCTTCAACTCAAACAATCAAACTTGAAAAAGCAGGTTCAGGCCCTAAAGTGGAAAGACCAGTAGAAGCTGATAATTCCCCTCCTTCCACACAATTGAGTTCACGTGAAGATGAAACCAAAGTGGTTGTTCCAGCGGGAAAAGGAATTGAATTTAAAATAGATATGCTTAAATACGGAAAAATGAAATACGAATGGACTACCTCTAATAATGAAATTCTCTATTTCGATTTTCACGGTGAAGTGAAACAAGAAAAAGAAGTCAAAGAAGTTTACTTTGAAAGTTACACCATTGCCAATTCTAATAATATGGTAGGTACTTTTTATGCACCTTATGAAGGAAAACACGGATGGTTTTTTAGGAATACCGGTGATGAGGACGTTGTAGTAAATTTTAGACTAAAAGGTCAGTATGCCTTATAATTTTAAGTCCTGCAATGGAAGGTCAATTTCTACGCCCAATTGAAATAGCCTTCCATTTAGCAGGCACAAATCATATCCACATATTTCAAAAAATCATTGCTATTTCGGCTATTCTAAACATATTTAAATTTTAAAAGTGAACTTATTTTGATATTACTCTATTCAAATAAATATGCAGTCTATATGATTGCCAAGGAAAAGGTTGATTTTCAAGATTGCAATCAGGCACTAACTTTCTTAAAATCAAAAGTTACGGAAGAGATTGATATCAGGCTGTACTTAGAAGTTAATGAATTTGCTATAGAGGAATTGTTGCGGGAAATCAGTTTCAAATTTCAAAGTAATATAAAGAAAATGGCAATCGTTTGTAACAACGAATCTATAGAAAGTATTCGAAAAATAACCAATAAATTTTATGATTCGGAAGTTAAATTTTTTGAAATTCAAGAAAATACAAAGGCTAAAAAGTGGATTCAATTGAAAGCTTGAAAGAATTATTTATGAACCCGGATTAGAGTTTTTGTCAATGTGGGTCTATTTAAATTAACAAATAAACCCAGATCGGATTTGGAAAAACTTTTACTTAGAATAATAGATGACTACAAAAAAGAAATGAAACCTGTAGAAGAATCCAACCTCAATGATTTCAGCATCGTTGAAAAGGGAATCTCGATTTCCAGACAGTATTTACAGAAATTACGAATATGCGTTCGTGAAAATGAGTTCAAAAATTCAGAGGAAGAAATCACATTTTTCAAAAAGCATAAGCCCTATGTTTACAGTCGCTTGAAATATTATGCTAAACTTTACAATTTTCTGATTAACCGGCCTGCCGGAACCATTAAATCGCAGCAACTTTTCATAGACGATGAGATTAAAAAACTTCAGGAAAGCAATCGCCGCCATTTAGACTTTATAAAGTATTATAGAGAAGGATCAACCATTCTCGATGAGTTCTATTTTTTGCGGGGAAAAGATAAAATCAGTTTGGTTTCGGACACATCTCACTTTTATACCGATGCAGAGTTTTCTACAAGCCACGATAACGCCGTTGCCAAAATTATGGCGTATGACCTTTTGGTCAACCACTACATTCAGGAATTGGAAGAGTTGAGGAATTTATCTTACGGGAAACCAAGGAAATTAAACACCTTGGCCAACGGGGATCGGTTAAGCTGGACCGCTTCAAAAACGGACTTGATTGAATTGATATATGCTTTACAAGCCTCTGGTGCCATAAAAAGTGGAACTGCCGGAATCAAAGAAATGGCTATGGCTTGTGAAAGTATTTTTGATCTTAATCTTGGAAATGTGTATCGAACTTTTCTTGAAATCAGGGAACGAAAAATTGATCCGACCAAATTTATTGACAGGCTAAAATCCACGCTTTTACAAAGAATGGAAGAAACTGACGGTTAATTTATATCAATCCTGAAAATGTTAAATTTTATCCCAAGTTGGGTATGACTTGGGATAAAATAAGATTAATTTTTTTTATGGCTGTTTGGTGTGGACAATTCAAAAGGGAACAACCAATTCAAGCTAATTTAACTCATTGAAAATGAGTAAATAAAAACACCCAACTTGGGTGCTACTTGGGAGCAAAACCCAATAAAACATCCCAAATTTGTAGAACGAAAGTCAAATCCTGCTAGGGGCTATCAAATTAGTTTAGACTGAGAAGATAGCCCTTTTCATTTAAAACCGTTCTATTATGCCAACAAGTATCATTACCACAGACGATCTTCGGGAATTCAAAATGGAATTGCTCAACGACATTAAAAAGCTCCTATCCCGACAAGCAACCGGTAAACTCAAAAAATACCTGAAATCTTCCGAAGTAATGGAACTGCTTCAGGTCAGTCCGGGAACACTTCAAAACCTTCGCGTCAATGGCACGTTGCCCTACACGAAAGTGGGCGGTATCATTTACTACGATGCCGAAGAAATCCAGAACGTGATGACCGCAAACCGTGTGCAGCACGGATTAAATTCTTAGGCGATGAATTATATAAAGCTACTCAATGCGGCTTTTGAAAAATTTTTCTTTGATGACCGCTTGAACCCAACGCACATTAGTCTATATATGGCTCTGTTCCAGGAGTGGAACAGCAGCCGCTTTGCCGATGAGTTTTTTGTGAACCGTCGCGAATTGATGCGCGTTGCAAAAATTGGCTCAAAATCAACCTATCATCGCTGTGTTACCGATCTGCACTCGTGGAACTATCTATCCTATTTTCCATCGAACAATCCCTACAAAGGGAGTAAAATCAAGATGTCCATTATTGGGACAACTGATGAACCGGATATGGGACGGTACAATCCCGAATTGGAACAGCTTGCGGAACGGTACCGTCCCATAAGTGAACCAGTAGTGTACCAGCACCGTCCCACCAACGGACAAGCTGTGTACCCGCACCGTCCCGTGAGTGGACAAGCACTGGTATCTAATATAAACAATACCAAACAGGTAAACATTAATAAACAGCCAAAGGGCAGGCAGGCCGTTTTAGATTTTTTTATTGAAAAAGATTTTAATGCTGATGAAGGAAAAAAATTCTTTGCGCATTATGAAGCCAACGATTGGAAAACAAGCGATGGAAAAACAATTAGGGATTGGCAGGCATTAGCCAAAAATTGGATGGATCGAACCGAATTGTTTGCCGAAGAAAACACACCAAACAAAAAAGGAGTGTCCCAAATACGGGACAACCTTAAAACCACTAAAACCAAGGATTATGGACAACCCCTCTAAAATAACCGAAGGCGGCGTGGAATATTCGCTGGGCAAATTTGACGGGAAATGCGTGCTTTACGATTTTCCGAAAATCCTAATTTACCTGAATGCCAAGGGAAAGCTCCTTTTTGGAAAGAAATTTAAAATCTATGAGGAAGATAAAGCTATTTTACTAAAGCTCTGTTCCTACTTCATCAAAGACAAGGAAAACTGCCAAAAATTTGACATCGATATTGAAAAAGGCATTTTACTATCGGGCCCGGTAGGGTGCGGTAAAACCAGTTTATTGAAACTTTTACGGCATTTAGTGCCGTTGCAACGCCCGTATGAAATGATCCCCTGTCGCAACGTGGCATTCAGTTTTAACCATCTTGGTTTTAAGACCATCGAAGACTATGGAAATACAAAATTTTTCTGTTTTGACGACCTGGGCGTAGAACCGGCCGGAAGGTTTTACGGCAAGGATCTGAATGTGATGGGCGAAGTCCTTTTATCGCGATACGAGCTTTACCTTCAGACAAAACATAAAATCAAAACCCACGCGACCACGAACCTAAATGCTGAGGAACTGGAAGAACGCTATGGAAACCGTGTCCGTAGCCGGATGCGGGAATTATTTAATCTGATCGCTTTTGATGAGGGGGCTGGGGATAAAAGGAAGTGAAATTAAACTTAGTGTCTTTTAATGAAAACTTGCGCTACTTATTCAGGTTTACTACCAGAAGCAACAAATACACCTCCATAATTAAAACTATCATCCACTTTAAAATTGGAAACTTTGGTCTCTAAATATTGATAGATTGGTCTGTCCACTTCGCCTTTCCCAATCCATTTTACAAAATCGCCCTTCAAACTTGGTTTTAAAATTGAAATCATATTGTCGATTATGTTTCGCCATTTGGGCAGCCCTGACAAGCCAAGGTCACAAAAAACAGCGTCAACGGTAATTTGTTCGTTTCGATAATCAAGCCAATTTCGGTAAATTTTAGTAGCATCGTTTAATTCCGTTTCGATATTCTTCCAACCGTTTTTTTCTATTTTTTGTTTGGCCTTATCAAGCATTCCACTCGACAGGTCAATGCCGATGATTAGTCCTGAGTTGTTCAAATATTCGTTGAAATATTTAAAGTTGACCCCTGTTCCGCAGGGCACGTTTAATACGGTCTGTCCATTTTTGAGTTGAAGTTCTTTAATGGCATAGTTCCTGGCTTTTTTATAATACCAATTTGAGATGTAATCGTAAATGACGGAAAGCTTATCATAGTAACGAATAGCGTTTTCCTGTTCTTCCTTTGTTCCGTACATTTGAGTTTCCATTATGCTTTTTTATCTGGTGATGAACTTGATGTATAAAAATACTCATTTCTTATTTTTTAGGTCATAAATCTGCCTTAGAGCTTCTGACAAAAAAACTTTCAATACTTCTCGGATGCTTTTAATTGTTTCGATGAATAAGTCTTTCATAATCGTTTATTCGAGTAGTTATAGATTCCTTTTAAAATAGCCATCGCCACGGCCTTGACTTTAGAAGGCTGCAAAAAATAGAACCCTTCATCTTCGTTGGTAAGAAATCCAACTTCTACTAAAACAGCAGGGCGGTAATCAACATTTTCCCGTAGCACCTGAAAATTCGCAAACTTCACGCCCCTACTCTCAAAACCCAATTCTTTTTTAAAATAAGCCTGCAACAGATAAGCAAGCAAGGTTGAAAGGCCTGAAAACTGAGATTTAGTATTAGCCACATAAACTTCAACTCCTCTGGCATTTGGATTATCCGAATGATTACAATGCAAAGAAATAAACAAATCAGCTTTCAAAGCTTTCGCCAATTTAGTTCGATCCGATAGGGAAATAAGCGTGTCGTTATACCGGGTCAAAAAAATATCCAATGGTGTTTTTGACTTTTTGTTAAGCCTCAAAATTTCCAGAGCGATGTCCAGTACAACATCCTTTTCTTGAATCCCATCGATTCCAATGGCACCAGAATCTTTTCCGCCGTGTCCAACATCAATAACAATTTGTTTCTGAGTTGTCAATTCCTGTCCAAAAACGAAGCACATTTTTAGAAGCAAAAAGATAAAACTGACGTTTTTGAGCACTTTTTTCATTTTCAATTTTCGGGTTATCAACAACTTCACTTCAAAATTCCATAGGATTTGATGTCAAATAATAACAACGGAATTCAATTAGTATCAAATAATATTTTATTCACAAATATTTGATTTTCAAGTATTTGAATACAAATATATGTACTTTTCCCTTAACGAAAACGAATCAAAAATTTAAACTGTTCCATTATGAAAAAATCAATCTACTTGGCAACTTTTCTTTCGTTGCTCTCAACATCACTTTTTGCACAAATTGGGGGAATCGAAGATTCAGTTGACGATGTTTCCAACACCATCAGAACCATTTTTCCGATAATCCTCGGGGTGATTTTCCTTGTTGGTTTCCTGTTCAACGCAGGACATTTCTTTGGGGAAAATGCAGACCTTAAAAAAGGGATTACCCGTGTGCTCGTTTTTGTATTGATTGCAGGAGCTGTGGTCGGCATTTTCACTTACCTAATCGGAATCGTAGTCTAAGCCTCTAAGAGGCATTTTAAAAAAATATGTGATATGAAAAAATTCGAGGTCTATAAAAACATCAGGAAGCGGGCGGTCATTTTCGGGCTTCCCATTTCCCTGTTTGCCATAATGATGGTTTCTATTCTCGCTTCGCTATTGGTCATCATCTTTTCTTTCAGTTTCGGGATTATCATCGGCGTATTGATTCTTAATTCAGTCCTCTATATCGCCTTGACGCGGATAACAAACAATCCACAAATTTTTCAAATGGCTAAAGCCTTCCCAAGAATAATAAGTAACAAAAGAAACTCTGGCTTCGATTATGAACAAGATTAACCTTTCGGCATATCAACCGATTGTAGATATTCAGGACAATATCGTTTTTGCCAATAATGGCAATGTTGTACTATGCTATAAAGGGAATCTACCTGAAATATATTCACTATCTGAAAAGGATTTTGAGGATATGCACGGCGCTTGGTTTCAGGCTTTGAAGTCGCTACCAGTTGGTACTGTCGTACACAAACAAGATATCTACTTGAAGAAATCCTATTCTTCAGAACAACTTCCAAATACAACCTTTCTGGAAAAAGCAACTCACGAACATTTTAAAGGTCGTGGACATATTGAGCACAGCTGCTATTTGTTCTTCATCTTGACCAAAAATAAAGCACTCAACAATCCTAAATACGTCAACCCCTTCCGAAAAGTTAGCAAGAGTATTATTAGAGAACTCGATGATACCGTGCAACGTTTTATCGGCTCGGTAAGTGATTCGGTTTCCTTTATCAACAATAGCCGCAAAATGGAATTCCTTCCGCTTGAGGCAAAAGGGGCTGAACAACTGACCAATGGGTACTTCAACGGTTTCAATGAAGGCTTTGATACGGATATTTTACTTGAAAGAAAAAACGTCAATATAGGCGAAAATTATTTTGATGCCCTAGCCATCAACAGCGAACTGTGCTTTGGCGAAAGTGTACAGAGCAGCAAGACCAATGAGAAATTCACTTCGGACGATTTTGTGTTTCATCAAGGGTTTATTGATGGTTTAGGGCTTACGCTTAATGAAAATCACATTGTCAACCAGATCCTGTATCTGGACGACAAACAGAAATGGCGCAAGCTGCTCGACAAGAAAGTAGAGGAACTGAACAAAAGTTCCAATTTTGGTTCGCAAAACAAAGTGGTACTTGGAAAGATCCAGCATATCCTTGACCAGATCAATGCGGATGACAATGCACGGATTATCCGTGGTCATCTGAACATCGTCTATTGGGATAAAAATGCCGCCAACCTAAGCCGCATCGGCTCTAAAATCAAGACCGAATTTAAGGAATTGGACATCATCCCTTATTATCCAAGGGGCGAGGAACGGAAGAATTATATCCTCAACAGCTACTGCTGCTTTTCTTCCAATTTATCGAATAATGATCTGTACGTGACGGATCTGAAACACGCACTTTGCCTGTTCATCAACAATACGAATTATAAATCGGATGATACCGGTATCATCTTCAATGACCGGGAACATAACATCCCAGTTCTAAAGGATGTTTGGGACGAACACAAAAAACGTATCAAGGCACGCAACTTTGCCATTTTTGCACCCACCGGCGAGGGTAAGTCCTTTTTGGCCAACAACATTCTACGCCAATATTTTGAAAGTGGCGTGCGCTTGGTCATAATTGATCTGGGAGGATCCTACACCAAATTCGCTAAACTCTATCCTGAAAAATACACCGTGCTCAGATACGAGAGCGGGAAGAACTTGGGCATCAACCCATTCTACATCAGCGATACAAATGATCTGACACCAGAACGGCTCGAAGATTTATCGGTCTTCCTGTTTGAACTCTTTGCCTCGGATCTGAAAGTGACCAAAGCGCAATCCGTCTCGGTCAAAAAAATACTGCGCCATTATTATGATAGCATTTCAGAAAACCACTCCTTGGATGGTTTTTATCATTTTATCGAGCGCAACCAAAAAGACCTTTTAGCTCAGCTCAAAATCCATCCTGACTACTTCAATGTTACGGGCTTTCTGCACGTAATGTCGGAGTATGTTGGCGATGGTCTATACAGCTTCCTCTTTGAGGTCAGTGAAGACCAGACCTATAAGATCGAGGATAAACGCCTGATAGTTTTTGAACTGGACGAAGTAAAGGACAATAAGGAAATCCTGTCCGTAATGTTGAAATTGATCAAATCGGCAATTCAGCGTACCATCTGGAAGAATCGCGCCGAAAAAGGCATCATCCTTTTCGATGAGTTTGCCAAACAATTGAAGTTTGAAAACGTACTGGAAAGTGTGGAATTCTACTATCAAGCCATCCGGAAACAGAACGGGGCTATTGGGATTATCCTTCAATCCATCAATCAGCTTCCCAACAATTCCACATCAGCAAGCATACTGGAAAACACGCAGGTTATTTACAGCCTGAACAACGAGAAAGGCTATGCCGAACTGGTCAAAAGGCTCAATCTATCCAGTCACGACCTGAACCAATTAAAATCCATCAAAAACAATCTTTCTGGACCACGCAAATACACCGAAATGTTCATCAAGATTGGAAAGGAAAGCAACATTTTCCGGCTCGAAGTTCCCAAAGAAGTCTATGCAGCTTATTTAACCGATGGACAGGAAAACGAGGAAATAATGAAACTCTACGAAGAGCATCACGATATGAAAAAAGCAATCATTGAATTCACTTCTAAAACATAATATGATGAAAACTAAACTTGTAATACTCGCAATGGCAATTTTGTTCAGCTTTAATATGAAAGCCCAAGGAATGCCCACTTATGACAACACCAATTTTATCAGCTTGGTAAAACAACTAATAGAATCTGGGAAGCAGACCGCAAATATTATCAAGACCGTCAAGTTCTTAAAAGCACAAAAAGAAAACATTGAAAAGGTCAACGATGTGGTCAAGCAGTTAAAAGC
>Ga0209309_10002170_pt1 | contig 18323 bp, 9 predicted proteins | sample COGITO_mtgs_1204_2_FD_184807 | JGI IMG/M metagenome (GOLD analysis project Ga0209309, IMG submission 184807) | Pelagic marine microbial communities from North Sea - COGITO_mtgs_120412 (SPAdes) (version 2) | ecosystem: Environmental > Aquatic > Marine > Epipelagic ... | reverse complement strand
CTAATACTACTAACAACAACAACAACAACAACAGTAACAACATCGTTCACTTTTCGCGAGCGACGTCTTCCACCTCCTCGTCGTCGTCTTTCTCTCTCTCTGGGGGGTGCGCGTCGTGTTGTTTCTCGTCCTCAAAATCATCAAAATCGGTAGTAAGAAGAAGATCATCATTCAGAGTGAGAGCCACGGGGACGGTAGAGGGAGAGAACGAAGAAGAACAAGTAAAGAGCGATGGAAACAACAACAACAACAACAACAATTTCAACAATGTCAACGGGGGCGACGATCAATTTAAGCGAGCTCCCGGAGAAGATCAGGAAAAGTTTCAGAAATCCGTCGCCGATTCGCCTTTTTCGAGAAAGAGAATACAACCTTTACCGAGTAAGTTTGGCGTGTCCGATCGAGCCGCCGGAGCGAAACAGAATTTACCGTTTAATCAAACCACGAATAGAGCAGGGAAGGATGCGCCTACGAGCTCTTCTTCTTCTTCGGCAGGAGAGAGTAGTAGTTTCGCGGCGGCGGCGGCGGCGAGGAGTCCCTTCGATAACGTGTCGCCGCCGAAATCCGCGCCGCCGACGCCGCCGAAATCTCCATTCGCTGCTTCGTCAGCGGCGGCGAGCACTAGCACGCCATCCTCGCCGTTTGCGAAAGTTTCTTCTGCCACCAACGCGAGTGCATCTCCGATGGCGCCGATGAAGCCGGCTACAAAGGTGAAGAATCCATTCAACGAACCGGACGCGGCGACGTACGGCGCGAAACCGATGAAGGTTGATAAACCGAAAGAAGTGAAATTCGAAATTCCTAAGGTGTCGTTTGGACAAATTTTCATCGTTTTATCGTTCACGACGATTATTGGATTGATGATTGGAACGTTTTGGGTCGTGTGGAACTCCGGAGGTATTCGTTTCAACGAGACGTAGAAGAGAGAAAAGAGAAGGATTTGCGTTTAGGAGTAGTCAACAATATAAAGGTGTATTACAGTGATGATGATATCATGCGTTTCTCTCAAACAACAACTTTTTTTTCTCCCTCTCCCTCTCTCTTTCTTTCTTTGTCTCTGGTAGTGCACTTACTCAACTGTTTCCGAACGATTTCTTCGTCTTCTTCCGCTTCGCGGCTAACTCTTTCCAATATTTCGCGGTCGAACTCTGTATCGAGTCCAACAAGCCTTCATTTCTAAGCTCTTTAAGAATTTGCTCCGATCGAAGTCCCTCTTTTTTCGATCGTTTGTCTTCTTCTCCTTCTTCTCCTTCCTCTCCTTCATCGCCTTCTTCTTCTTCTTCTTCTTCTTCTTCTTCTCCATCTTCCTCTCTCCTCCTTTCTTTCGAGACGATCTCTTCGCCGGCGTACGAAAACGACCGCCCGGACTCGATTCTCGCGACGACGCTGTTGTTGTTATTATCCTTCTCTTCTTTTCCACCTTCTTCTTTATTTCCTTCCTTCTCCTCGCGTGGCGTAGATATGCTGAAAAGAGTAGTCGTGATACCAGGAGAGGCAACCTTAACCTTTCCTTTGTCTCTTTCTTCGTTTTCTTCTTCCTTCTCTCTTCTCAACTGTCTTTTCCTCTCTGCCATCTCCACCGTCGTCTTCTTCCTGATCATCGGTCTCGCGAAAGCATTCTCTTCGCTCGGTCGACCTTCTGTGCACGCGGTGAACGCCGAGCCGCACGAGGAGTTCTTCGATGGATTCTCCTCTTCTTCTTCTTCTTCTTCTTCTTCTTCTTTATCTATATCTCTCCTCCTCCTTCTCCTCCTCCTCCTCTCGGAAGAAAAAGAAAGAGGCGCGAACCAGAGAGAAAACGGCAGACACCAACCGGGGAAGAAGAAGCACATGTTTTTCACGCCGCCAAAAGTCCTTCAGTCGTCGAGTCGTGAAATCGACCTCCGCGTGTTGTCGCTACAATAAGAGAGCAGCTACACGTCGTCGCATTTAAGTCGTGAGAAATGATGTGTGTGCTTTTTATGAATCGCGCGTATTTTTCAGAAATTTCGAAATTCAGATGAAAATTTCGATATTTTGGGGTCATTTTTTTTGGTTTACACAGCGGCCTCAAAAAAAAACGATTTCGATTGATTCTTTTTTTTTTCACCTCGAAAACCAGAAGAATTTTATATTCAAAAATGTCACAACAACACAAAGAGACGAATAGGAATACTTTGGTGAAGAAAGGGTGGAAGAAGTCCTGAAAAGAGAGAAGAAGAAGAAGAAGAAGACAACAAGAAGAAGGAGAAAAGCTCAATAAGTCTCCTTTTCAAATGTATCGTGACTGTGTACAAACGTACAAAAACGCGGTACGAAGACACGAGAGGGAAGCGGCGGAATAATTTGCAAAAGAAATCGCGCGCATCGTGTCTAACTCTGCTTCTGATACTTCTTTTAAGAAAGAGAAGAAGAAAGAGGGAGAAGACGAAGACAAAGAAGAAGAAGAAGAAGAAGAAGAAGAAGAAGGTTTCGTCCTCTCGCCTCGGTCGAGGAAGCTTTTACGCGTCGGTGTCGATGGTAATGGGAGAGGACGACAACAAAAACAACAACAACGAGAACACGAAGAAGGAAAAAGATACGCAAGGGTGGGTGCTTCCCAAAGAGAGAGAGAAATAGAAATAGAAGAAGAAGAAGAAAAAGAAGAAGAAGAAAAGAACGAGCGAAGAAGAATGAGGAATAGGAAAAGAGATGGAACTTCGTCGTTATCGTTGCTCGGCTTAGCAGAGTTTACGTATTGCACTCGTTCGGCGCTTCTCGTCGCGGCGGCGAAGTTTTACGACTTGGGAGGCGGCGACTCAGATTTAACGGAAACGACGACAATGATAAATGGTACCAGTAGTAGTAGCAGCATTAGTAGTAATAAGAGCGATTTAGAGAGCATATTCGCCGTCGCGAGTGCGCACGCAGTGCTCGTGCTCATTTCAGACGTCTTGGCGCAGAAGAAGTACATCGAAAACGCCTTAGATGCGAGTGTGAGCGTGGTGTTGCGCGTATTCGCGCTTCTTTTGGGCACCGCGATGTGGTTTAGTATCGCTTTTCTATTCGGATCGAGCGTAATAGCGTCGAGCGAGAAGCAAAGAGCGACGGTGGCGTTTGCATATTTCATGTCCTCGTTAACCGTACTGCCAGGAACGCACGCGGCGTCGGCGCAAGCGTTGGTGCGAACGAGAAACACAAAGAAACAACAGCAATGGCAACAAAACCGGAGGAGAACCGCTGCGACATCGATGACGACGGTTGAAGCGATATTCATGCCAGCATTGCGTGTTATCGCGTTTGTGAAGCTCGCGCAAAGAGATTATCTTCGTGTCGTCTTAGATAGAAGATTCAGAAGCGATTTTGACGCGTTCTTCCGAGCGACAGTTATTGGCTCCGTCCTGTTCGCTTGGATGGGAGGATTACTCGCGCCTTTAGATTGGAGCACTGTATGGCACAAATATCCCACACTTTCCGTGCGTTTAGCGATAATTGGGCACATTCTAGGAACTGTACTGACGGCTGTCTTCGCTTGGCTCGATAGAACTCTACCGGAGAAGATGAAGTAACAACAGAAACGGGTGAGGAAGTACCGTGAAATAATTTGAGTTGACAATACGCTACGAAGGTCTGAACCCATAATTATCCATCGCGCCACCTTTATCCCCTTCCTCTAACTTCTTCCTTAACTTTTCCGCTTTCGTTTGGTCCCCGATATTCAAAGCGTAGTTCAACTCTTCCTTCAACATTTGTTGCTCTTTATACGACTGCAAGTCCCCGGAAACTTTCATCTTGTTCAACAGCGCTTTCCGCTGTTGCTCTTTCAAATTTTGCCTTTCGGTTTCCAACTCGCGTTTCCGCCGTTCCTCGTCGTTTTCAAACGCGAACGCACCCGCGCCCACGTCGTCGATGATATCGTCGTCTTCCTCGTCTTGCTTTCTTTTCTTCTTCTCTTTCCGTTTCTTCTTTTCTTTCTTCTTCTTCTTCTTCTTCTCTCTCCGTTTCTTTTCCTTCTTGTCTTTTTTGCGTTTGCGTTTCTTTCCGCCGCTACTGCTGCTGCTACTGCTGCTACTGCTACTGCTTTCGCTTTCGCTCTCGCTGCTCGACTCCGAGGAAGCGTCGTCTTCATCGTCTTCGTCGTCTTCTCCTTCTCCCTCTCTTTTTTCTCCTGCTTCTTCCGAGAGTAAAAACTGCTCCAAAATCGCCTTTGATTTCTCCACGTCCCACCCCGTCTTTTCCAACGCAATCGCCATCGTTTCTCGTCTCAAAGTCGTCACTATTCTACTCGTCGTCGTCGTCGTCGTCTTTGCTTTCTTTGCTTTCTTTGCTTTCTTATTCTTCTTATTTACCGCCAAAACTCTCTTCTTTCTCCGCTCTAAAAACCAACTCGCTAAAGCGGTTAAACACTCCAATTCTTTCTTATTCTTCGTCTCTTGGACGTGCTTTTCCATCATGGACATGGCTGTCGCGTTCGTTTCGGTGAGAGAAGTTCCATCCGATCGACTGTAGAGAGTGCTGGAAGCAAGAGGAGGAGGAGGAGGAGGGGCCTGAGACATTTTTGTTTGTGTTCGTCGCGTCTGAATCGTCGTCGTTGAATTATTATTGTATGGTAAAATGTAAATGAGGAAAAATGTATGTGCTCGCACTGTACTCGTATACGAAAGAAAGCACAAGCGCACAACGATGAATAATGAAATGCGAGGAGAGGAAGGACGCGAGAGGCAAATCTATTTCAGAATAACTCATTTATCAGTCAACCCCTACGGCTAATTTGAAACTCTCGTAGCAGTAGTACCCCAACGCCGCGCTTGGCAAGACCTGTAACACAGACGGCGCTAATCCGGCGTACAAACCTCGAAAACCATTCTCTCGCAACACTTTTTGGGTGACTTCTAACATCATTTTGAGCTCCTTCGATCCAAATATATCTTTAGCGACGACGCGACCGGTGTTCATTTGAATGCGGCGCCTGGCGACTTCTAGCGGAAAGGTAAAAGATTCGGAGGCTATTCCGGCAACCATGCCGAAGAGCATCATGTATTGCGGTTCGATGGTTTTCTTGTTATTGAGTTCTCCCGTGGTGTTATATTTTTTACCACTCCCTCTGTTGTTGTTGTTGTTGTTGTTGTTCTTTTTCTTCCTTCTATTCGCTTTTTCCTCTCCTTCGCGTTTCATTTGCGTCAAGCGATACTGTTTCAAACTGTTATACACGGAATAATACACGGCGGCGTTGGGCGTCATTTGCGCCATGGCTGGTAATATTCCTCTATAAAAACTCGCCAACCCTTCCTCTTTGTACAACATCCGAACGCACGAAAGGATATTCTTATACTTTTGCGTCCCGCCTCGGACGACCAATCTTGTGCGGACGACGTCCATCGGGTAACAAATAGTCACCGCGGTACCGCACGCAAACGCGCCGGATAAAAACAAAGAAACCTCATCCGCCACGGTATTTTCCTTGACATCGAACGTCTTCGTGATTGCCGTTCGAACCGTATCGAACGCACTAAAATTAATCGCCTTGAATGGCGCCGTTCTCACGATATTCACCAAGTTACCCTTCCAAAACCCAATCACGCCTTCGTTTTTAAACACAATCTTAGAAGTTACGAACAAAGCTTCTTTGGAGTTGTTAAAGAGATACTCTGTTTTCAACCTTTCCAGCGGCGCTAACAGCGTCCGCACGCATATCGTCGACATCGTCCCTGCCAATAAGCGTCGATTAATCTCCTCTCTCTGCGTGAGTTCTTTCGTGCTAGAAGAAGAAGAAGTAGTAGTAGTAGTAGTAGTAGTAGTGCTTTTCGTCGTTATCGCCTTACTCTTCTTCTTCCTCGATGTCGTCGTCTTCGTCGACGAAGAAGAAGAAGAAGAAGAAGAAGAAGAAGAAGAAGAAGAAGAAGAAGCTCTGCTTCCGCTCTTCCCTCTGTTACTACTCTTGCTCGTACTGCTGCTACGTTCGCTACTCTTACTGTCTGCTGCACCGCCTTTTCCCCATCCTTCTCCTAAAGCTCTCATCGAACGCCAGGACTTTTGCAAAGCTTCTCGTCCTCCTTCTCGGCTGGCGACAGACGCCGCCGCTAAAAAGAAAGGCGCGCTGTTTCTGTTCTTTTTCTTCTCACTCGTCGTACTCCCGTCATATATGTCAGTGCTCGTTTTCACTTTTGCATCGTCCAACCTTCTTCTCCGTCGTCTCTGTGACTCCCCAATTTGTTCTTTGTTGTTTAAAAGAGGAAGAGTAGAAGAAGATTGTCTTTCTCGTGTACGTTGGTGGTGTTCGGAAAAGGGGCTCGTGGGTAATTTCCATCCTCGAAGAAGGGTCGTTGTTTTCGTCGTCGTTTTCATCGTTGCCGGTGGTTTTTTCGTCGTCGTCGTCGTCGTCGTTCGTCTCCTCCTCGTCGTCTCTCGTTGTTGTTGTTGTTGTTGTTGTTGTTGTTGTTGTTGCTGTTCTCCTCCTCTTCCACCAGGGAAGAACATCAGGAAAGGAGGAGGAAATGACTTCTTTGTTGTCTTCTTTGTCTTTCCGTCGTCTGAAGTCTGAATCGTCTTCTCGTTCGTATTGCTTTTTTTGACGCAAAACTGATTTTGAGCAGACAGAGTTTCGAAGCGAAAAAAAAAAAAAAACTCGTGTAAACAGTACGAGTAGATGCACAAAATGATGAGTATATTCGCTATATGGTCATTATTATTACTATATGGTCATTATTATTATTATTATATTTTACGATGAGTACATGCACCAGCATACGATCGTACTTAGCGTTCTCGCACCACCATTGATGGTATCGCCCGCTCGCATGCAATGTACGGGGTGGTACTTTTACTACTACGACCCGTACGCGGTGAGGCACTCGTCGCCGCACGCTTGGTCTTCGTACAAGCACTGGTTAAAGTCACCTACTGTAATACCCGTGGGCGCGTACTGGCTGCATTGCGCCGTGGCACCAGCTAACAAGTTTTTATACGCGCTCATTTGTTCGCTGAAATCGGGGATTTGGGAAATGTGTCCGTTTAACCGTTGATTTGCCTGATCGATCAAAGCGTAGTCTCTCGAAGCGCTCAACGCGTTCTTCACCTTCGCCAACGTGGCCGCTGACAACCCCCCGCCTCCCCACGTATAATCGTTCTCCTTCGCTCGTAAATACAGTAAATCCGAGTTCGATAAGCCTAACATGTTCTTCAAAACTATCATGCTCTCGTCGAACCTCTCCAAAACGACGACGTGATCGTATAAATTGACAACCCCGGCGGGTGACCATTTGTTATCGCACGCTTTTTGACTCCCAATGTAATCGTATTGGTGATCAATCGACGTTTGCATGTTCAAAAATGTAAGCAACCTCGACTCCCACTCCTCATTCGTCACCGGCATTGGCAGCAACTCGTCTGGCACTCGATAATCTTTATCGTGTGATTCCTTCGCGTCCATGACGTATTGAAACTCGGAAATAAATCTGCTCACGGGATCTCGTATGCTCGTGAGTAAAAACGTTGGATGGTCCAACTTACTCAAAGTTCCTTCGGTTTGCTTGAACATCCTATGGTCTGCGTATACATACGGCTCTTGTTTATCGTCGATCTCCGTGCTTCCGTTTTGGTTGTATCCGGTGCGCGCGCCGTTCAACCCGTGTCTGTTCGCGATTCTTCTACATAAACCAGCTATTGTCGTGCTCCCGGTTTTAATCGTTTTTACGAAGAGAATGTTGATCCCAGGTGTTCCGCCCACAGTTTCTCCGTTCCATCTGCGCCAGTTGGACATTCCCAGTTTTGGTACGAAAGAAGAAGCACCAAGAGATTCATCACTATTATTATTATTAATAATAAATGACGACGACGCTGACACGGACGAGTAATGATTCGCAGCAGCAGCGCATCCAAAAACGGCGGCCGCGACGAAACACAAACCCAAAAACACCGTCTTCTTCTTTACCCAATCGTTTTCTCTTCTTCTTCTTCCGCTCGCGAAAAGCTCTTCGTCGTCGTTTACGTCGTCTCCCTCCTTCTCGTGTGTGATATCCCATTCTCCTTCTCTTCTCCGCGGCGCTTCTTCATGACCACCGAAAATGATGGCGCCGTATTCAGTGTTGGTACTTTCCTTCTTACCAGATGATGATGATGGTCCACCACCACCACTACTGCTCCCAAACATCCTCCTCAAAATTGGGTCAATTGAGGGGACGCAGAAATTTGCTCGATGATGATGTCTTCTTCTTCTTGCGCAAACGGATGATGATGCAAGAGAATGACGCGCGATTTCTTTTTATGTTTGTTCTTTGTCAAAAGGGTGTTAAAAAAGCAAGAAAGCATTATTGTGTTAAAAAAGCAAGAAAGCATCCCGCTTGCAAAAAAGTCAAAAAAATAAAAAAATAAAAAAAGGGCGAAGCTCTGTCTGTCCTCGAGAAGAAGAAGACAAAGAAGAAGACACAAAGAAGAAGACACAAAGAAGAAGTTTTGGACTGATTTTCACCACAAACCCAGTGCACACCACACAAACCACACATTTCTTATATTCACGCTCGGGTGAAGACACTTTTTGAACACACACACACGCAACAAAAAAGAGAGCGCTCTTCTTCTTACTTGCGGCTGAGTGAACGACAAAGAGAACAACAACAACGACAAAGAGAACAACAAGATCTCTCTCGCATCATCATGCGCGTTGTGGGAGTGGGAGTCGGATCAGCACCACCGGTATCTTCTTCTTCTTCTTCTTTGTCTTCTTTAGTTACGTCGAGAAGAAATTTTGCCGTCGTCGTCGACGCCCAAACGAAAAGAAGAAGAAGAAGAAGAAGAAGAAGAGGAGAAGGAAGTGCGACGACAACGACCACAAAAGCGAGCGCGTCCGCGATGAACGGTGGCGGTGCCAGCTTTGCGACGTCGTCTTTTTCTTCTTCTTCTTCTTTTGAAGGAGGAGGAGGAGATCGACGAAAGGGTGGGCGTTTGCTTCGAGAAAGAAATACGACGAACGCAACAAAACAGAAAACGAGAATAAAAATAAAAGCACAAGTGGGACGAAATTTCAAACGCCACGAATTCGAAATAGAACGACAAATAGGAGAAGGATCGTTCGGGATCGTCTACCAGGCAATCTGGAGAGGGAAAGAGAGAGTGGTATTGAAGAGACCAAAACTAAACGTAGAAGGCGCGGCAGAGCTTCAAGAGATTGAGAATTGGATGAACGGTCGCGTTTCTCGAGACGCGAAAGGGGCGTGCGCGGAGTTTTTAGGCAGCTATCGAGTGACGTACGACGAGTGGAAAAAGTTGATGGATACGAATCAAATGAACGATTTAACCGCGAAAGAAGGGTTGTGGTTGGTGTGGAAGTATCAAGGCGATCGGACGTTGGCGCAGTTTATGGCACAGTCGGATTATCCCTCCGGATTGGCGAAGAACCTTTTGAAGAGAAAAGGCGTGCGCAAAGGAGACGCGGCGTGCGAACTGGAGATTGCGCAGAAAGTCATGAAACAGTTACTCACGAATTTAGCGACCATGCACAGCGCTGGTTTAGTCCATCGAGATATAAAGCCGCACAATCTCGTGTTGGCGGATTGCGAAGCGTACGACGAGAAAAACAGAGGGAAAAACGTTTTGGAAGGCACGGGGAAATTTCTCAGCGAAAGTTTATCCTCGATTAGAAGAGGCGGGAGTAAAGGTTCAGGAAGAGAAGGAGGAGAAGAAAATGGCGGTGGCGCTATGTACGAGAGGAAAGTGAAGGATTATGTCATGATGGAAGAACCGGAGTTTAAGCTCATCGATTTAGGCGCGTGTGCGTGCTTTCGCACGGGCACAAACTTTGCCCCAGATGAAACCATCATGGATCCAAAGTACGCGCCACCGGAAGAGTTTTTGATTCCGACCGAAGACGCTCCAGATTTACGCAAGTTGCTTGGTCCTCTCGCGTACGCCGCGGGTAGCGCGGCGTGGGTAAAGTACTTACCCGATCGATTTGATTCGTACTCCGCGGGCGTTATCCTCATGCAGTTGGCGTTGCCAAGTTTACGAACCAATCGAGGCTTGTCGAGCTTCAACCGAGGATTGAAAAAGTGCGATTACGATTTGGATTTGTGGAGAACACAAAATAAAGGACAGCTCGGGCGATCGAAGACGGCTCTTTTAGACGCCGGGGGCGATGCTGGTTGGAAATTAGCCGCCGAACTCTTGAAAGGGCGTCCGTACTGGTTGGAGAAGAAAACGGCGAAAAGCGGCGAACAGCTGCTGAGCAATAACAATGATAACACGGATAGACCGTCGGCTTTAGACTGTTTAAAATACGATTTTTTCAGCGTCGATCCAGCTGAATTAGAAGTTAAACAGGGCGGAGCCGCTAAGATTGGTGAGAGTATCGGCCAATCGTTGGACAAATCGAGAGAGATTCTTTCGGACATGTTTGGTTTGCAGAAACGCATCGAGCGACAACAAACGAGCATTAAGAGGCAGTTGGGCACTGTGCAAAGATTAAAAGCGAAAGGTGCGCCTATCGATCAAATCGAAAAAGAAGAAGCCGTCCTCGAGAAAATGCAAGCTGGTTTGCAAGGTTTGTTCAGATCGCTCCAGTTCAAAGACACGCAAGTCCGAACGGAAATCATCCTCGCTGCGAGCTCCTTCAAGCAACAAGCGAAGAAAGAAAACGTCGACACTACCGAATCTTTTGACCGATCCATGATTAGTCTGAAAACGAGAGAAGTGCTTGAAAAGGACATTACTAAGTTTGCGAAGAATTTGAGTAAACAAGCGGGGAGGATAGGGGACGCCGCGACTGGAGCCGTTTTGAAAATACTCAAATCGCGAGACGATAGCGATGAAGTCTCGTCCTCGTCGGATGAAGATGACGCTTCTGAGACTACCGATAGCGCTATTAACGATGTCTCTGATGTAAACAAAGTTGAAGCAGACGAGAGTAACAAGACAAACAAAGGCGTAGGCATGCTCTCCTCTTTGCTCTATGGCGTCGGAAAGAATTTAAAGAAACCGAGCGTGAAGAAAGAAAACGAAACGGTCGTGTTTAAACCGGATAACTCGATCGCAAAGATTATCGACAAAAGGAATGCCACTAACGATGATAGAAGTGTCGGTGACGACACCGACTTTGTCGTTTCTGATACCAAATTTATCCGCGCGAACATGGAAGTCATCGAAGCGGAAATGAATACCGTCATGCAAGAGCTCGCCAAGTTGGACACGCAACTCGGCCTTCGAGAAATCGAAGAAGAAACCGAAGGTGACTTCGGAATCGTCGAGGAAGAAGAAGAAGAAGATGATGATGATAATGGCATGGACGGCAGCATGGATGAAGACACGCAAAACTTCAAGCGCATGCGATAATCGGAAATGCACGTATCGTCATCCTCGGTCTGTTTTAAATACGAAAAACTGCTGTAAAATACATACAACTTCTGCGCTTAAAAATCGATTTTTGGCCACATCTTTCTTTGCGTTAACTTCGTTAAAATTTCGATTTACTCGCTTATTTCTTCTTGGAACACACCGTTGGAGTAGGATATTTTCTCCACAGTGTAATAAATTAAACAGACGAAGAAGAAGAAGGAAGAAGAAAAGCAGTTTTGACGAGGAGGAGAGCAGCGCGTCGTCGTCGTCATCGATGACGCCAACGAGAGATAATGCCCACGATCCTGCTAATAACAAGATGAAGATGAAGACGGTCCGTGGGAACTCCGTGAAAAAAAAGGTGGGAGCGCTAAAGGAAAAACTGAACAGCGTCCAAGTGGAGGACTATAACGAGCTCAATTTTGTTGTCAACGATAACTTTGAAGAAGAAGAAGAAGAAGAAGAAGAAGAAGAAGAAGAAGGGAACAGAAACAAAGACGCGAAGAAGTCCTCGTCGTTCGCATCTTTTGGCCCGGGCGTTTTAATCAAGCAGATGAGCAAGAGAGCATCCTCAATCAACCCAGCCTCGGTGTCGAGAGATTTAGAGGTCAAGATATTCGAGTGCGAGAAGCTGTATAAAAAATACGAAGCGAAACGGTTGTCGCGATCGAGATCGAAGAAAGCCGGGGGCGGGACGGTGGATCCAGTCGTATCCGTGCACGTGAAGAAGAAGGATGGGAGCGAGTACGTTGGAGTGACGAGACCTATTTTGAATACGGTGGATCCTGTGTGGAACGCCGGAGAGGGCGAGTCGTTCTCATTTCCAATATTCAGCGAACAAGTAGAAGAGGAAGAAGAGAGGAGAGGGATGTTTGCCTCGTTTTCACCGAAAAAAAAGAAGAAAATTTTGAAGAAGACGAAAGGAAAGGATATAGACGACGGTGGTAAAAGCGAGGAAAACGGTGCTGCTCCCAAGGTGGAGAGTGGGAGCGATGATGATAATGATGGTTCTTGGTGTTCGAAGGAAATTGTCTTTAAGATTTGGGATTTGAAAGGCCCGTCTGAAATTGATTCTAAGAAATCGCTCATTGGGACGTGTGCGGTACCCATCGAGCTGTGCCCGCTCGATGGACATTGGAGAGAAATCACTTTGGAAGTGGAGCCAGCCGGGTCGCTCGACTCTTTACGATCGCGCGAAGGTTTGACCCAAAACGCGAAGAAAAAAGAGTTGAAAAAAATGATGTCCAAAAAACGGATGGAGAAAAACAAAGAAGGCGGTGGCGAAGGTACTCTGAAGATGGCGTTTAGACGGCCGCCAAAACTGTTGCCAGCGCTCGGTGTGAATGGAAACTGGCACGCTTTGCAAGTGAACGAGGGGAGCGAAGATCCGTTGGAGCCTTGGATCGCAGGTCGGTCGGCGGCAAGACACGGCGCGACATCGTCTACATTCGTTGAGAGGAAACAAGATCAGAATCTCAGCTTATCGGCGAAAGAAAGAAAACTCGACGAGCGATTGAAGAAAAGTTTTAAATCGTTCACCCCGGCCGAACGAAGTGCGATGCAAAACGAGAGACGAGGTCGATACTACGTTCACGTTATGGAAGCTTCGAACATTACGCCAATGGATGGATGGTCGGGATCTGATGCGTACGTTAAAATTGGAGGTGATTCTATGCCGGCCAAAGAGAGATACAAAACGAAAGTTAAAAATGACACGTGCTTTCCTCGTTGGGACGAGAGGTATCTCGTTGATCTCACCAGTAATGATTCGGCGCTCGTGTTTACCGTGTTCGATCGCGATTTTGGGAATGCGGATGACTTCTGTGGCGCATGCGGTATTCCATTGGAATGTTTACCGCAAGATGGCTCGTACCGAACGTTTAATTTACCGCTAGGAACGAGAATCAGTCCACGAAGTGCCGGCGAAGAGGTTGTTTTTGAAGATTATGAACGTCGACTGGACGTTGGATTTTTAAAAGTTTCCGTGGCGAGAATGATGGAACCTTTGGAAACGCAAAATAAAATTTTAGACGCATGTGGAGGATTCGGTTCTATAACATTGGAGGATTCAGGAAATTTGACAAAGTACGCGCGGAGATGTCACGTCAGAGTGTTGGCAGGGAGATATTTGTTACCGGTTGGAAATACGAGTAAAGATTTGTGTGATCCCAGCGTTACCCTCCAAGTCGATAACGCGCCAAAGTTTGAGCGCTTTGCAACATCCGTGGTATACGATACATCCACACCTGTTTGGAACGAAGGTTTAGGAGAAACGTTTACACTTCTCGTTAGACCTGGGGCGAAAGAATTGATTTTGTGTTGCGTCGACAGAAACTTTTCCGGACAAGTTGAAATGGGAAGAGGACACGTCAATTTATTAAACGTCGAGGCGAATGGAGATTGGACGAGCTCGGAAGTTGCAATATATCGACCAGATCCGAAAGATCGAGAAATGATGATTCCATCAGGTTTAGTTTCTGTTCAGATATCTTTCTCGCGTCCTCCGTTTGCGGAAATTATGGAACCACCCGTCATCGACGCGGATAAAAAGATGCTCAACGTTCACGATCCTTCGTTGTATCTCTACGTTCAAATTTTACGGATTCGTAACATAGCACTTCCAGCGTACCGTAAATCTACGGACGTGTACGTCAACTTGACGACAAACACAAACTTACTACCAGTCAAGGGTAGAGTGCAGGAAGATATCAAGTCTACTGCTGAATTTGATACGGAAGTTTTCTCGTTACCGATGAATCCAATGACCACGAGTTTTCGCGTTCGCGTAGTCGCTGAACTAAAGAGCGTATACTTTGGCGTCGCGCTCGTAAAAGCTTGGAAGCAGTTTCAAAAATATCTCTACGGGAAAGATGGAGCTGATGATGGTGGTATGAGTTTTATCGATGAAGACGGGGACGGAGAACTCGACGATCCAGATGAAGCGCTCACGATAAAAGCGGAAGATTTCTTTGCGTTGAAGAAATTTTACGTCGGCGGCACCAAAATCGGTGAATTTACGGTCAACACCTCCGGTTTAGCTATTGGTGAAATGAGAAAGACGTGGGCAAAATTGGTACCGTTGAAAAATACCACAGTGTACGGCTTTTTGAATAAAGCTGGAAAACAACTCGGTCACGCTGAAGTCGCGTACTCCATCGGCCGTCGATCGCTTCCACCCGCAGATTTAGAGAACACTTTTGGAGCGGCTCGTCCGAGAATTGGGAATTTAAGCATTCAAATCAAATCTGTTATCGGCGGTGTCTTAAATTCGGGGAACCCAGTCAAGGATATGCACTACAAACAGAATGTACTCAAGAATGCGAATGAAAAAGATGAAGGCTTACTTGGAACGCACATCTCGTGCGCAGTCATTTTGGAGAGCTTCGAAGAAAACTTCCGGACGGCCTTCGAGTCTGCCACCTTTCCTGTCACCGAAATCATGGGTGAAATTCGCGTCGTTTTGTTCGCGAGAGATCCCGTGACGACTGCATTTACCAAGCCGGTTGGCGTCGCGTGCGTCCCGCTCTCAAATATTTTGGCGAGTGAAAATCACGAACTCGACGTGTGGGCTAACGTCATCCCAACGGACGAAGATGGTCTCTCTGCACAAGATTTAGTCGATGTGGAACGTGAAATGTTCATGCGCGAGAGGAACAAGAAAACAGCGACGAAGAAATGGCAAGGATATTGCCGCATCGTGTTGAAATTTACTCCGATGATAAAGAAGAGTTCTTGGTATTTGCGTCAAATGCCGTTGGAAAGACCGAAAGAAAAACCAGAGGATACAGTAATTGGCATCATAAATGCTTTATCTCGATTAACTATTGCCATTCTCGGCTTTCCACACATTGTCATGCAATCGTTCGCGTGGTTATCTCTTTGGCCGTTGAGAGAAACCTTCGCGTTGAGGTTGTATTTTGCATTTTTTTACACCGTGTTGTGCTTTTATCTTAGAGGAGATATTTTGGGTGCATTTTTACCCCTCTTGTGCGTTGTGGGTCTTTTATTCGTCGGTTACACGTCGCGAATTGTGGAGGATAAAGACGACGCGCCAGTATCGTGCTTTGGAATTAATGAGGACGGTTCAGAGAAGGAAATCTTACGAGCGCAGGTCATCGACGAGTTTGCGAAGACGAAAGCGATTGAAAAAGAAATCGACGAAGAGATTGAGGATTTGTACGAATATTCGAGATTAGTACACATGGGGAAATCACACAAAGAAGCGTCGAGAGTCGTCGGGAATAAAGCCGCAAAAAGAATCAAGGCTGACCGTGAAAACGCCGAGCTCTCCGGTAACAATCCGGTCCAGAAATTACGAAACGTGATAAAATCGCTTTCGTCGAAATCGAATCCAATGGACGCCGTTTTGAAAATCGTCAAAAAATTGTTGGCGTTTTGCATAAACGTGGTGAAGACAATCACTAAAACGGCAATGTCGCTCGATCAAGTTCAGGCGCCGAAAATTTTATCCGGTCCGTGTTTGGCGGTTATCGTGCCTTTGGATTTAATTTCGCAGCCTTTGGAGAGAATTATTGGCGTTTTCGATTGGAGAGATGATAATTTGTCGCATTATTCGGCAATATTGATGATATCGATTGCGATTATTTGCGGCATTGCGTTGAAAATCGCGCTTGAGATCCGATACTACATGGATTTATACTCACCAGTGCGATTGTGGTTCTTCGTCTGGTTTCTCGGCGTTGTCTTTTTAATCCCGCAAGTCTCTAAAGCGTGTTTGTTCCCAATCGTCGTCTTGTACGAACATTCAATTCAGTACAACATCTCCGCGAGTGGTATTCATGTCCCGGCGGTGTGTTTGCGTTCAATTCAAGAGGTTGATAAGTTGACAAAGGGCAGAGTCGCGAAATTATTCGAAGGGACCGCTGAAGAACGCGAGAAAGCTCGAGACGACCTTTTCCAAAACAGGAAGAAAAAATACTTGGCGGCGAAAGCGGCGGAACTCAAGAAGAGAAGGATGAAATCGACTGCCGCTCTTAAAGGATTTTCCTCGAATCCAGCGTCATTTTTTGGTATTTTGATGGGTCGTTCGCTCACGGCGAAGCAAGAGTTGCACCGATCGAGGCTTGAAAAGTTGTTCGTCAAGAATCCAAATGCTCTGGCTGCGGCGGCGATGAAGACGAAAGAGGGTGGAATGGAAGAAGAGTTCATGGAGAAGCCGGACTTTGTGAAGATAGCGGACATCAAGATAAAATCAACGGCGTCGAAAGGTGCCATATTCTTACTATATTTGCCGAAGTTGATTGTCTCAAACGCCGTGGCAATTCCTCGCCGAATAATTTTGTCGCCGATGGTGATTTACGCGGCTTTAGAAAAGGTTGTTCCGTCGAAGCAGCAAGTGAAGGCAAACTTCAAAAAGATGTTTGCCCCCATGTCCAAAGACGAAAAGAAGGTCAAGGGTGTCGGGAAGGTGAGAAATCCGCGCATTTTAAAGAATGGCGAGGTGATTACGCAGGACGTTTTGAGAAAACAAGTCGCCGAGCGACGAGCTTCGAGGAAGCGAATCAAATCGGAAGCGGCCAAGTCTTTGAAGTCTAACTCTCGAGCTAACTCGAGTAAATAAATAGTTTACAAGTAATAATACACATCAGCGCACGCGCGCGATAAATAATACCTCTCTCTCTCATTCCATTTACCGATCTTCGTCGAACGATGAAAACCAGGCACCGACGCCGGATTTATGCCGTCGCCACATTCCAACCACGTCCCCCGGGCAACTCACTTCATACTCCTTACTGTTCGATTTCGCATTAGCCAAGACGTCTCTTTCGTCCTCGCTCACCGTGAACCTTCGCGCGGAATCCCAAATTAAAGCCGCGTCTGCGTTTTCTAATAACTTCAGTCTCGCAATCGGCCGCTTCTGCGCCGCTAATCGAACGGTGTCTAAATACGCACTCCAACTTATTTGATTAAGCGAATCTTTTCGTCTTTTTTCTCCTCCTCCTCCTCCTCCTCCTCCTAAACGTCTGAAAGAGGTCTTCTTCTTTCTAGAAGACGACGAGACTAAATTTCTCATCTTTTTCGACGAGTTGTCCACAAAGTTGCCAATCAACACCACGCAAACGTCCATCGAGATCGCGTAATCTAGCGGTAACTTCAAATCGCGATCGTTCGTAACGACGATAGCCACGTGTTTTCTATTCTTTACAATCTGACGTAATTTCGTTTCGTCTGGCGAGCACTTTTCCTCCAAGCACGTGGCGTGAATCTTTTCTCCTTCCAGTTTGAGCAATTCCTGCTTCGCCATGGCCAAGTTTCTATATTCTCTTCTGGTTTGCTCGCAAAAGGAAACGTGTTTAAGTTCCGGGTCGCACGACGGAAAAGTTGTATCGTATTCATCATCTTCATCGTTATCTTCATTGATGTCGTCGTTTACGTCGTCGGAGGTAAGAAAGCATGCCTCTTCTGCCCGCCTGGTAATAAACGCCGGCACGTCTTGAATCTTCTTCCCTTGACTCTCGTTCGCGAATTCCATCAAACGTCTCCCCAACCTCAAATCCGCGGCGTCCGGCCCGTCCAGGTAAAACTCCGTTTTCAAATTTAACCTCTCGAACGTTCTTTTAAATCCTTTTATTACTTTCGTCGAAGTATCGTCCTCGTTTTCGTCCTTATTTTTAGTATCATCTTCGTTATCGTTATCGTCTGAATCGTCTGAATTGTTACAACATTCGCTCAAGTCTCGACTCGTTTGCATTCCAGCGAACGCTCGAAAAGCGACGACTCGACCAAATTTCTCCCCCGCTTTTTTTATTCTCTTTGCGTTTATGGCGAATCGTTCGCACGTCGTCCCCGGGTTCACGTTGTCCAGATCCCAAAGAATGATTACTTTTCTCACTTCTTCTTCTTCTTTTCGTCGTGGTAAAAAGAACCTTTGGTCCTTCTCTTCTTCCGTGGTTTTAGACGACGACGGTGATGAAATCTTACCGTTATTCTTCAGGGGGGCGGCGCTTTCCCCTCGCGGAACAGAAGAAGAAGAAGAAGAAGAAGAAGAAGAAGAAGGAGAAGAAGAAGAAAGAGAAGAT
>Ga0209309_10002165_pt1 | contig 18335 bp, 12 predicted proteins | sample COGITO_mtgs_1204_2_FD_184807 | JGI IMG/M metagenome (GOLD analysis project Ga0209309, IMG submission 184807) | Pelagic marine microbial communities from North Sea - COGITO_mtgs_120412 (SPAdes) (version 2) | ecosystem: Environmental > Aquatic > Marine > Epipelagic ... | reverse complement strand
TGTTATAAAAATTAAACATGCCACGGTACAAATTACTGGAATGCCAGCAAAGGCGAGTAAAATGCCTGATAACGTGTGTTCTGATTGCTCTTGATTAGGCACGTATGCGTACCCTGATAATATCCAGCCAGCAATCGCACCGCCGATTGCAAAGCCTAATTTTATTGCTAATAAATGGCCCGAAAACGTAACAGCGGTTAATCTACGGCCAATTTTTAATGCGCCGTAATCAACCGTATCTGCCACCATTGAGAACATGATTGGGGTAATTATCATGTGAGCAAAGTTAGCAATAAAGTAGACAATAAAAATGGTGACTATGGCGTCGCTCTCAAGTACGTAAAACATGCTGTGAGAAATAATTACGACAACTAAAGCGACTATAAATAGCGTTTTCTTTTCAATAAATTTGGTTAAAAAGTTGGTAGACACAGCGCCGAGTACTGAGCCAATTGCTGAGAGTGTTAAAAAGTTAGAAGTAAGTGAGGCTTCTCCTACGTAGTACTTAATATAATGCGGTGCTACTGAGGCTCTAACGCCAATTAATATTAATGTTGCTAGGCTTATAACGGCTATAACAACCCATTGATCGTTTTTAAATAAGCTTAAAAATTCAAGGAAGGCATTCTTTTTACTTTGCGCGGGTTTAACTTGTTTGGTTTCTTTGGTCATTTTAAAACACAGTAAAAAACAAGTCGCAGCAAGTCCGCCTAAAAACACCATTGCTAGCGGGTAACCTACTACATCGTCACCGTCGCCAAAAAAAGCAACTAGCTTAGGCAGTGCCCATACAATTACAAGCAGTGCAGCCATTGCCATTGCAAATCGGTATGACTGAAGCGATGCACGTTCTTTAGGGTCGTTTGTCATTACTGCGCCAAGTGCGCCGTACGGTATATTAATGGCGGTATAACACGTCATTAATAGCCCGTAAGTAAAGTAGGCATATATAAGCTTGCCCGTGGAATCAAAATCTGGAGTTATGAATGCTAAGCAAGCAAACACACCGTAAGGCACGGCTAAAAATAATATATATGGGCGGTAAGAGCCCCAACGGCTGCGCGTTCTATCGGCAATACTGCCCATTATTGGGTCGGTAAAACCATCAAATAAACGAACCGCTAATAATAAGGTACCCGCAGCGGCTGCAGATAAACCGTAAACATCGGTATAAAATATCAACATAAAGTTAGCGACCATTTGAAATACAATATTACTGGCTGTATCACCAAGGCCGTACCCTATTTTTTCTTTAATTGTGAGTGTGTGTTTTGTGTTGTTCATGTGTGCTCAATTTTCAATGCAAATCGATATAGTCAAAAATACTATATGCATTTTTAGCGCATGTAAACATTTATGTTACATTTTTAATTGGCTAGTAATATATTTAATACACGACGCTAATTAGCCGTTAAATTTACTAACATACAAAGGTATTATTCGTTCAATAAAAAACCAATACCAAACCAAAGTCGAATATCGGCGTGAACGCGTAAAAACAGGTACAGTTTATAAAGTGAGTAATTAAATAGATGTGATTGTTTTAAATAGGAATTATAAAAGCTTTTTATTTGCGCTTTACCCACCTTTTATATACCCTTAATAGTCTTTATAACAATATCTACGTATAGCTTTGGCTGAGTAATTTATGCACTATAAAACATCAAACATTTCTAACAACATCGACGAAGAATCGATTCCTGATGACTGCATTAGTAATCTAACCGTAGATAATATTGTATTTGCTATTCATGAAGGTAAGTTAAAGGTGTTGCTGGTTAAATATAACCGCGGCCTTGCAACAAGCCAGTGGGGTTTAATTGGTCATTGGGTTCGAAAGAATGAAAACCTAGATTCAGCCGCACTTCGTGTCGTTAAAAGTACAACCGGTGTTGAAAACCTGTATTTAGATCAGTTAGGTGCATTTGGTAACGTAGACCGCTACCCAGCTAGACGTATTATTACTATTGTTTATTATTCGCTCGTTCGCTTTGAAGAAACCAACCTTGTGAGTGGCGATAATGCTTTAGAATGTGAATGGTTTGATGTAAATAGTGTACCGGCTTTAATGTTTGACCACGCCGATATTTTAAAAAGCGGCTTAGATTACTTACGCTATAAAGTAAGGCACGAGCCGATTGGTTTTAGCTTACTTCCAGAAAAATTTACCCTGCTTGAGCTACAAGGAATTTACGAGTCGATTTTAAATAAATCACTCGATAAACCTAACTTTAGACGTAAGTTTCAAAAAATGAACTTATTGATAAACTGCAAAGAAAAACAGACCAATGTGGCACACAGAGCCGCAACTTTGTACCGTTTTGACATAAACGTGTACGAAAAACTAAGAGAGTTTGGTTTTACGTTTGAGTTTTAAATATTCAAAAACATTATTGGATTAAAGTTTGGTCTTTAAGGCCAAACAGCATATTGCTAATATATATGTGATACCTTTAATTCGTTTGCATTATTACTATAAACTAATCAAAAAGGAGCTTTTTACTTGAAACTTACGCCGCCCTAGGCAACCCCCCCTTTTTCATCGGCACGTTACGTGCAACCTTAATCGCCATCTGCGCGAGAATCATTGTTATTTAAATAAAATATTCCCCTATACTTTGGGAAACTAACTAATTAGGTTATTTACATGTTTGATCACGTAAAAAGAGATTGGCTCTCTAATGTTCGTGGCGATGTGCTTGCTGGTATTGTTGTGGCGCTTGCCCTAATACCTGAGGCTATTGCCTTTTCTATTATTGCCGGTGTTGATCCAAAAGTGGGTTTGTACGCCTCATTTTGTATCGCCGTTATTATTGCCTTTGTAGGCGGACGCCCAGGCATGATATCGGCGGCTACCGGTGCAATGGCACTGTTAATGGTGACGCTAGTTAAAGATCATGGTCTGGAATACTTACTTGTTGCCACCTTGCTTACCGGCGTAATACAAATATTTGCAGGCTTTTTAAAGCTCGGTGAGTTAATGCGATTTGTATCACGCTCTGTTGTTACTGGGTTTGTAAACGCACTGGCTATTTTAATATTTATGGCACAGTTGCCCGAGCTGACCAATGTTACTTGGCATGTTTATGCGATGACCGCAGCGGGTTTGGGTATTATTTACTTGTTCCCGTATATTCCCACTATTGGCAAGATTATCCCTTCCCCACTTGTGTGTATTGTTGTTATTACGCTGGTTTCACTGTTTTTAGGGCTTGATATAAGAACCGTTGGCGACATGGGCGAACTGCCAGACACCCTGCCTATATTTTTATGGCCCGATGTACCGCTAACACTCGAAACGCTGCAAATTGTTTTACCGTATTCGATTGGTCTTGCGGTTGTGGGCTTACTTGAATCAATGATGACCGCCACTATTGTTGATGACTTAACCGATACCACAAGCGATCGTAATAAAGAGTGTAAAGGTCAAGGTATTGCCAATATTGGCGCAGGTTTATTTGGTGGTATGGCAGGTTGCGCCATGATTGGACAATCAATTATTAACGTTAAATCGGGTGGTCGCGGCAGGCTTTCTACCTTTATTGCAGGTTCATTTTTAATCATCATGGTGGTGTTTTTAGATGAATGGCTACGGTTAATTCCTATGGCGGCCTTAGTTGCAGTAATGATTATGGTGTCGATTGGTACATTCTCTTGGACATCAGTTAAAGATTTAAAGAAGAATCCGCTTTCATCAAACGTAGTGATGATTTCCACCGTTATTGTGGTAGTTGCCACGCATAATCTAGCCATTGGTGTTTTAGTTGGCGTATTGCTAGCTACATTATTTTTTGCGAACAAAATTGGTCGCTTTATGGTGGTTAAAGCTAACCATGATGAAAGCAACGATCAAATAACTTACGAAGTTGTTGGCCAAGTATTTTTTGCCTCAGCGGAGCAATTTATAGCGTCGTTCGATTTTAAAAATGCGGTTTCTAACGTAGTAATTGATTTAACCCATGCTCACTTTTGGGATATCACCGGTGTATCGTCACTCGATAAGGTGGTTATTAAGTTTAGGCGTGAAGGCGCAACAGTTAATATTATTGGTATGAATAGCGCAACCGAAACCGTAATTGATAAATTTGGTGTGCATAACAACCCTGAAGAAGTCGAAAAACTACTTGGCGGACATTAAGGAGAATGTAATGACTAAAATAATTACTTATGTAGATGGCTCAGCCATTACTAAAAATGTAACCGATGCTGCTATTTGGGCTTCAAAAAAGCTCAATAAACCCATTAGTTTTGTGCATACAATTGAAAAAACGCAGCAAACGAATGTTGGCGATTACTCTGGCAGTATTGGGCTTGGTGCACAGTCAACACTTCTTGATGAAATGACTAAGCTTGACGAACAACGCTGCCAAGTAAGTTTAAAAATGGCTGACGAATTATTAAACTCGGTAAGTGATCACGCTAAATCGGCAGGTATTACTAACTTTGAATTAATTAAGCGCCACGGTGATTTGCTCGATACCGTTATAGACTTAAAAGACGACACACGCCTTATTGTTATTGGGCAAAATGGTGCGGGACATAGTAATAGCTTTGCAGTGCTGGGCTCACACATAGAAACCTTAGTACGCAATGCTACTCAGCCTATATTGCTTATTCCTGAAACATTTAAACAACCTAAATCATTTATGATTGCGTACGACGGCCGTGAAACAGCCGACAAAGCACTGCAACAAGTGATTGATGGCGGATTGCTACATGGCTTGCATTGTCATTTGGTGAGTATCAAAAATAACGAAAAAGACCTCGAAGAAAAGTTTATTAATGCGCAGCATAAACTTCTCAGTATGGGGTTTGAAGTATCAGCAAGCTTTTTAGAAGGCAATATTTTTGACTCGCTAATGCAATACAAAGAGCAAAATAATGTAGAGTTAATTGTAATGGGTGCGTTTGGGCACTCTAAACTAAGGCAATTTTTTGTAGGTAGTAACACCATTAAAATGCTCGAAAACAGCGATGTACCTGTGGTTATTTTAAAGTAAGGACCATTTTTAAATAAGTATTGGTTTTAAATAAGTTTTAATAGCCTATACACAAAGCCTAAAATCACTTAATTGATTTTAGGCTTTTTGTTTTTGGCTTAAGTTGGGTTTTAGTTTTAAATTTAAAGTAAGGTTTAAAGTAGCTTTATTTTTTAGCAGCAAACTTTTCAAATAAAAACTCAATAAACGACGTAACCTTTTGAGCCACAAACTTTCTATGCGGATAAATAGCAAATAAACCAAACTCAAAGGTTTTATAGTCCCCCATAACCTGCACAAGCTTGCCCGATGTAATATCGTCTCTCACCACTATTTCAGGGATTAAACCAATACCGCCACCCGCTACAACCACTTCTTTTACCGCTTGTGGATTATTAACCGAAACACGCGAATTTACGCTTGCCGTTAACGCCTCGCCACTAGGTGAAACTAGAGGCCAATGGCGACCTATTTTAAAGTTGCTATCAATCACCGTGGCGTGTTGTTCAAGCTCGCCAACACTTATAGGTGCGCCAAAACGCTGAATATAATCGGCTGACGCACATAAAATTAAAGGGTAACTGGTAATTTGCCGCGCAATTAAATTAGAGTCAGACACACTGCCAATTCTAATTGCTAAATCAACCCCCTCTTCAAGCAAATCAATTGTTTTGTCTGAAAGCACTAAATCAATACTTAAATCAGGGTATCGGCTCAGTAACTCAGGCATTAACGGCGCAAGGTTTGATTCGCCAAACGACACCGGCGCACTCACCCGAAGCTTGCCGCTGGCAAGGGCTGTTTGACCCGATAAGTTATCGAGCATTTCGCTATAGCTTTCAATTACCGGCACTACGCTTGCGTAATAACTTTGCCCCGCTTCGGTAATCGAAATTCTGCGCGTGGAACGATTAAATAATCTAACCCCTAAGTCTTGCTCTACAATGCCCACATATTTACTAACCAGCGCCTTTGAAAGCCCTAGTCTGTCGCCTGCGGCTGTAAAAGAGCCTGTTTCAACAACCGCGATGATTGTTTTAATGCCAATAATAGTATCCATGATTGTCAATATAGCATTGACATTTATTCCTTACTAGCTCGGTTTTTCAAAACTGATAATAGTGAAAGAATAGCGTTATTAAAAATCACTATTCAAATTAAAAACAGGACAACCCATGAGCAACTTAACGCTATATCGTTTTACTTTATCTGGTCATTCTCATCGTGCAGAGCTATTTACATCGCTTTTAAAGCTTGATGTAAATATGGTTGATGTGGCACTGCAAGACGGCGCACAAAAGCACGATGATTTTCTAAAAATGAATATTTTTGGACAAGTACCGGTACTTAAAAACAACGACGACATTATTAACGATTCAAACGCTATTTTAGTGTACTTAGCACAAAAATTTGATGCTAACAGAACCTGGTACCCTGAAGATATTACTGTTCAAGCGCACATTCAGCGCTGGTTGAGTGTTGCTGCAGGACTTGTGGCTTCAGGTCCGTGTTCGGCGCGTTTAGTCACTGTATTTGGCGCAGAGCTTGATCATCAAAACGCGATAAACATTGCCCATACATTATTTAAAACAATGGATGCGTACCTACAAAACCGTGAATACCTAGTAGGCACTCAGCCAACTATTGCCGACATTGCCAACTTTTCGTACATAGCACACGCACCAGAGGGCGGCGTATCACTTGAGCAATACCCAAATATTTTAAGATGGTTAAGCAACATTCGCAAACTTGATAGTTTTATAGCAATGCCTGAAACAAAAGCGGGTTTGCTCGCTTAGTGTTTTAAGTTTTTAATACTATTTTTTAAGAGGCTATTAAGCCTCTTTTTTGTGTGTTTGTTTAAGTGAGATTAGAAGTTTAGTGAATAATATTTATAATTGGCAATAGGTTACGCTATTTGCTATTTGTAGAATTTCATAGGGTATATGGATTTTTCCATTAGAAAGTAAAGAAAATGTCCTCTAATAAAATAGGTATATGCTAGAGGAAGATCTGAATTGAATTTATTCGAGAAAGAATACCGAGATACTCCTATGGGAACATAAGTGACGTGAAACGCTTTTCCGATTTTATTAGAGTTCTAATTAACAAAGGGAAACTAAATCTATATAATTAGAAAGATAAAAACTTTTAAAAATACTTCTGTTCACCATTGTTCCATTTAAGTACGTCGATCATTACAACCCATTTTTTAGCCCGTTTAAGCAGACGTTATATGTTTCTCTAAGGAAGTAGATGAACTTACTCTTTATATGTAGTCAAAATAAACTAAGAAGCCCAACTGCAGAATCCATATTCTCAGATTTACCAAATGTTAATGTTCGCTCTGCAGGATTAAATAATAATGCAGAAATACCTTTAGGCGTTGACGATGTTGTTTGGGCCCATTATATTTTTGTCATGGAGCAAGCACAGATAAAGAAGCTGCGTACATATTTTAAAAAGCATTTAAAAGAACAACGTGTCATATGTTTAGGCATTCCAGATGATTATGAATATATGGAACCAGCTCTAATCAAACTATTTAAACAAAAAGTACCTCAATATATTAATGCTTAAATACATAACAAGTGACTATAAAACTATTTTAAAGCCGATAATTATTACGAGACTTCATACTGCGATAAATAATTTATAGGTATTTTCAATTTTTGATTATATTAAGTAGGTTGTAACAAGCTGGACTCCTCAGAACTTTAATTCTCAAGTTTAGTTACTGTATTTAGAGCTGCATTTCAAAACACTACAGCTCTAAATCAAGTTCATCAACGCCTTTAGCCGGTACGGCGCAGCAAATCAGCGCCTGCCCTACCTCTACTGGATAACTTACGTTATTGCGATAAACCACAGCACCTGCGTTTATTTTTACGGCGCAACTGCCGCAGCTGCCGTTTCGACAACCAAACTCAGGTTCTAAACCATGAGCTTCGGCTAGATTAAGTATAGTGTTGTCACCTTTGTTCCAGCGCTGCTCAAAGCCCGATTTACTAAATTTAATTACGGTGCTGTCAGCCTCTTCAACGCTAATCTCTTTGCTTTTATTAGGCGCTTCGTTTGTGTTAAGTACTTTGCGCTTAATACTAGAGGGTCCAAATGCTTCCGCAAATATATTTTTGTCCTGCACACCGAGTAATAACAGCTCGTTATATACATGCTGCATAAATGCTTGCGGTCCACATAAAAAGAACTCGTAATCATCAAGTGGTAAATAATACCTAAACACATCCGCATTTATGCGCCCTTTTAAATCAAAGCCCTCGTCTTTTAAATTAAAGCCATTGCCTTGTTTTTCATTAAGCTCAGGCTGCGATAAAAGTGAGTAGTAATCAATTGCGCCGCCACTCGTATCTGCAAGTGTTTTTAGCTCGTCGTAAAAAGCACGCTGCTGGGTGTTTTTAGCACTATGAAAAATATGCAAAGGGCGTGTATAGCGGGTTCTTAACCCTTCATTGGCAATATGTTTAGCCATTGAGATCATCGGTGTAATACCTATTCCGCCACCAATTAATACAGCAGGTTTAGCGCTTGCTGGGTCAATAAAAAACTGCCCTTGTGGGTATTTAGCTAAAATAACGTCGCCTACTTTTACGTTATTATGAAAGTAGTTAGACACCTCGCCACTGAGCTCTTTTTTAATCGATAACCGATAAAATTTCTCATGAGGGCTCGATGACACGGTGTAGGTTCTAATAACAGGTTTGCTATTACTGTTATTGCTATTGCTATTGCTATTGCGACTATTTTTACTTGATATTTGTACGGTTAAGTGCTGCCCAGCTTTAAACGGTAACAAGGTTGTATTGTTATGCCCTTCTAAATAAAAGGAGGTAATTACATTACTTTCTTTAATTATTTTAGTTACTTTTAAAGGCTGCCACGTATGTTTTAGTTTTTCTGCTTGTTTATTTTTATCAGCTTCAAGCCATGTGCCTGTCATTTTAGTGTTAGGTGAGTAAGCATCAAATTTAGCACTGAACGGAAGTAAGTTTTTAAGCCACATTCCTTTAGTGAGGGTAAATTTCCAACCTCTGTCTGCGCCAATAAAGCCTTCAAGCTCTGGGTGCCCGTCCCATAAAATTTCAACGCTGCCGGTAAGCATTAATACATTACCCGTGTCAAAATCAGGAAATAACAAACCTGCTTTTGGGTTTAATAAAAAGTTACCTAAGGTATTAAAAAAATTGTTACCTGCGTAATCAGGAATCGTTAATGTGTTGCCTTCGCGTTTTACAAAACCCGGCAACCCACCACGGTGAGAAACATCAACACCTTCAATTTCTGGGTTGTTTTTTGCGGTTATAAAGCTTGAAACAAAAAATGTATCGGTGATATCAATTAACGTACTAGCTGCGTTATCAAGTGTCTTAAATTCAACTTTTTGTACTGCACTACTTTTAACTAAAGGATCTCTATTAAACGTTAAGTCGCGCGTTTGAATATACTGCGGGCAATTTCCAAAGGATTGATCAACATTAAAACTCACCTGATTATCACTAATTACCTCACTTACGCGCACATTTAAACGGTTACGCCTACGCGTGCTTAGCTCAATGCCTAATAAACCAATTGGCGAGCCGGCAATATTTAACGTGCTATGTAAGGGGTCGTTTTTATCAACCGCGTGGGTCATTAATAACGATGTGGGTGTGGGTGAGCTTAAAAAGCCAGGCTGTCCTGAAACAATAGATACCCACGGATCAGCGTTTTCATCAACACTGCCAGCAACCACAAATGGTAACTGCTCAAAAAAGGCTTGATGCTGCTCTGGCATAAATGAGCGCACAGCACGTTTGCCAAATGTTGCCATTATTTCTCGTTTACCGAGTTTGTCTTGTATTGCCAGCTCGCCTTCATGAAAAGGGGAAGCATCTATTGAGTTTGTGCTAGTCATTTTGATCGTAATTCGTGTGCATATTTCATGGGTTAAATTTAACGCAATACACAATGAATGATAATGGGTGTTTTATTGACTGATAATGCACAAAACAATGACAATACTTGCACCCTCTTAGTGCCAGGCGCGCACCAATATATAACAAAATAGGTTTTATCCTCACTCTAAAAACACATTAAATACTATTTAAACAATAACTTAAAAAACTGGCTGTGTTTTTGCAAACATTCTATTAACAAGCCCGTTTTACTTACGGCAAAAATTTAGGTTGTGAGCACAATAGCTATTAGCAACCATCGGCAAAGAAGCCCGCACACAGTTATGCATAATGCGTATTTGTGGCGGGCTTTTTTGTTATTTATATTTAAACCGTCACTTTAAGGAATGCCCTATGCAAACCTCGCAAAAAATACTCATTATTGGTAATGGTATGGTTGGACACCACTTTGTTGAGCAAATGCGCCAAAGCGATGCCAACGCAGACATTACTGTACTTTGCGGAGAAGCGAATCTTGCATACGATCGCGTGTACTTATCAAGTGTATTTGATGGCAAAACCGCCGCCGATTTAGCACTTACCACTCACGACAACTACAAACAGCTTAATATTAATGTGCATACCAGCCAGTGGGTTGAAGGCATTGATAGATCAGCAAAAATAGTGACCACATTAACCGGTGAGCAATACCCATACGACAAACTGATACTCGCGACAGGTTCATTTCCGTTTGTGCCGCCTATAAAAGGTAACGACCAACCTCATTGTTTGGTGTATCGCACATTAGAAGATTTAGAACAAATAAAAGCCAGTGCCTCTGTAAGTAAAAGCGGTGTTGTTATTGGCGGCGGTTTGTTGGGGCTTGAAGCTGCAAACGCCATTAAGCAACTAGGGCTTGATACCCACGTAGTTGAATTTGCACCGCAGCTTATGGCTGTTCAACTCGACGGGCAAGGCGGTACGCTACTAAAAAATAAAATAGAAAAACTTGGCGTAACGGTACATACATCAAAGGCGACCAGCGAAATAGTAAAAGGCGAAACGAGTCGCTTTAGATTAAATTTTTCGGACGAGTCATTTTTAGAAACAGACCTAATTTTATTCTCTGCCGGTATTCGCCCGTATGACCAACTCGGCAAAATTGCTGATTTAGAGCTTGGTGAACGCGGCGGTATTATTATTAATAACCAATGCCAAACGTCAGATCCTGATATTTTAGCCATTGGCGAGTGTGCCCTGTGGGACAAAAAACTATTTGGTTTAGTTGCACCGGGTTACAACATGGCGCGCGTTGCAGCGAGCCAGTTAAGTGGTGGCGAGCTTGAGTTTTTAGGTGCTGATATGAGCACAAAACTTAAGTTGTTAGGCGTAGAAGTAGGCTCAATTGGCGACGCTCACGCAAAAACGCCAGACTGTAAAGAACTTATATATCAAGATGCTATTCGCGGCTGTTATAAAAAAATCATACTAAGTGAAAAAGGCGATAAATTACTGGGCGCTGTACTTGTTGGCGATACCAGCGATTACGATACTTTATTACAGTACATGCTTAACGACATGGACTTACCAGAAAACCCTGAGTGTTTAATTTTACCAGACAGCGGTGGCGCACCGTCGTTATCGGGCAGCGCCCTACCCGACACCGCCACTATTTGTTCGTGTCACAATGTGAGTAAAGGCGACATTGTAGGTGCAATTGATGGCGGCTCATGCGATTTAGCCTCGGTAAAATCATGCACTAAAGCAGCTAGCGGCTGTGGCGGTTGTGCTGCGTTATTAAAATCGGTTGTTGATAACGAATTAGCAAGTCGTGGAGTTGAAGTAAACAACCATGTATGTGAGCACTTTGCGTATTCACGCCAAGAACTACTGCACATGGTAAAAGTAGAAAGTATTAAAAGCTTTGATGACTTACTAACTAAACACGGCAGCGGTCATGGTTGTGAAATATGTAAACCTGCCATTGGCTCTATTTTAGCCTCAACATGGAACGACTTTATTTTAGAACCCGCTCATGTTGGCTTACAAGACACTAACGATACGTACCTAGCAAATATGCAAAAAGATGGCTCGTACTCTGTAGTACCGCGTATTGCGGGTGGCGAAATAACGCCCGACAAACTCATTGTAATTGGACAAGTAGCCAAAGATTTTAACCTGTACTGCAAAGTCACTGGTGGTCAGCGTATTGATTTATTTGGTGCGCGCTTAGAAGAGCTTCCTGTTATTTGGGAGCGACTTATAGAAGCCGGATTTGAGACCGGTCATGCCTATGGTAAGTCACTCAGAACCGTTAAATCGTGTGTGGGTAGTACGTGGTGTCGTTATGGTGTGCAAGACAGCGTTGGACACGCAATTGAAATTGAAAACCGCTACAAAGGGTTACGTGCACCGCATAAATTTAAAATGGCGGTATCGGGTTGTACCCGCGAATGCGCCGAAGCACAAAGTAAAGATATTGGCATTATAGCCACCGAAAACGGCTGGAACTTATACGTGTGTGGTAATGGCGGTATGCGCCCTCGCCATGCTGATTTATTTGCGACCGATTTAGACACACCAACACTGATTAAATACATTGACCGCGTAATTATGTTTTACATTAAAACGGCTGACAAATTACAGCGTACATCGGTATGGATGGAAAATCTTGAAGGCGGTTTAGACTACCTTAAAAGCGTAGTTATTGACGACAGCTTAGGTATTTGCGACGAGTTAGAAGCGCAAATGGAATTAATTACACAAACCTATGCGTGTGAGTGGAAAAAAGCAATTGAAAGCCCAGATGCTGCCAAACGATTCCGCCAGTTTGTTAATAGCCCCGAAACCGACGACAACATTCTATTTGTGCAAGAGCGTAATCAAATTCGCCCTGCTACAGAAACCGAAAAACGTGAGCAACGTAATACACAAAACCGTATTCCAGTAATGGAAGTTGAAGAGGAGCAAGCTGATGTCTTGGCATAATATTGGAACAATCGACAACCTAGTGGCTAATAGCGGCGTATGTGCATTAGTTAATAATCAGCAAGTGGCTATTTTTTACATTCCACAAAATCCAACGGCTGTGTTTGCTATTAGTAACTACGACCCAATTGGCAAAGCTAATGTATTATCACGTGGCATTATTGGCTCAATCGACAATAAATTAGTTGTCGCATCGCCTTTATATAAGCAACACTTTTGCCTAGAAACAGGCGAATGTTTAGAAGCAGAAGCAATACACTTACCGGTTTTTAATGCAAAAATTGAAGATGGAAGTGTATTTATAAGCTCTGAACCAAAAGTTACAACAGCTGTGGCTTAGGGGAAAATAGTATGAGTGTATTGTCTTATTTTTCGGGTATTGAAAACGTGTGGCTAAATAAGCTTGTTGCTAAGCTAACGAGCTCAAATAGTCGCAGTGCTAAAAGCGGCAATGTTTATATAATTGGTGCGGGCCCAGGAGACGCAGAGCTAATTACGGTAAAAGCGCAGCGATTAATTAATACCGCCGATGTTGTTTTATACGATTGGTTAGTAAGCGATGATTTATTAAAAACGCTTCCTAAAAAAGCACAGCGAGTATTTGTAGGTAAACGTGCTGGTAAGCATTCGATGACCCAAGCTAACATTTGCGAACTACTGGTTAAATACGCACAACAAGGCTTAAACGTAGTGCGTTTAAAAGGCGGCGATCCGAGTATATTTGCACGTATTAACGAAGAAGCCGATGCGCTAACTAAGCATAATATTAATTTTGCGATTGTTCCGGGTGTAACAACGGCTTGTGCTACTTCTGCTTATACAGGTATTCCGCTAACAGCACGCGATGTAGCGCGTAGTGTTACATTTTTAACGGCGCAGTTTGCCGATCCTAACAAGCAACCTCATTGGCAAAATTACGCGTTTATGCCAGGAAACAACAACCCTACTTTAGTGGTTTATATGGGGCTTTCGCGCTTACAAGCGCTAAGCAACGGTTTGCAATCAGTGTGCTGGCCAAGTAATACACCCATTGCACTAATAGAGAATGCCACTACCACTAAGCAAAAAATAATTACCAGTACGCTTGAGCATGTTGTAAATGAGCATGCTAAACACAACCTTCAAGGCCCTACCCTAATTATGATTGGCGAAGTAATAAATCATAAAATGGCTATCAGCCCAGAGTTACTAAACAGTATTAATGTTAACGCATGATAGATAATGAATAATGCACTTTTCGCGCTTACTACCTCCCCAGGAGTAGGCGCTTTTTTTGTTTTTAATTTGGGTTCAAGTTGTGTGCAATAACATGTTTAAATGCACCAAATAAGTTAAAAGTAATGGCAATTTAAATTATAGAAATACAGTGACAAACAAAAATTATACTTTAAGTAATTGTATTAGCTTGATTTTAAATTCAATGATGAAATTTATTAATGATTGGAACAGTGGTTGCACTTTAAAAACAAAAAAGTGTGGAATAATACCAATGGCGACAAGCAATCCTCTCACAAAACAGTTTTTATTAGCGGCTAAATATCAAGAAATACATGCCCTAAAGCAATTACAAAACAGTTGTGCCTCGCTTACTAAATTAGGCGATTTTGTACACCAGTTACAAAAAGAGCGCGCGATGAGTAATATATTTTTGGCCTCAAATCGCGAGCGATTCAAAAGCCAATTACAAGAGCAGATCCCTTTAAGCAACAGCGCACAAACTGATTTTTATGATTCACTTAAGCAAACATTTATAAACGACAACGCCGATACTGGCCATACTCGGTTATTTAATTTAATTACGTATAGCTTGCAAGCACTCGACGCATTACCCGTCTTGCGAAACCAAATAGCACAACAAAATATTAGTGCAGTGCATGCTACTCAGTCATTCACTCAGTTAATTGCTAGTTTACTCAATATTATTTTAGAGGCAGCCGATGGCGCAAGCGATCCCAAAATAACGCGCTTATTAGTCGCATTTTTTAATTTTATGCAAGGTAAAGAATACGCAGGACAAGAGCGAGCCTGTGGTGCTCAAGCATTTGCAGCGAGTAGATTTACCACAGAGCAAAAACAACAACTCGCGCATTTTGTACAAGAGCAAAACCAAAGTTTTGACTTTTTTAATGAATACGCCGATGCGCACCTTTTAAAATGTTTTGGCACACTAACAACACATCAGGTTAATAATCAGGTAGAGCAACTGAGAAGTTTACTGCAAAAGCTCGATGATGATAACGCTCAACCGCTCTCACAACTGAGCGAAGTATGGTACGAGGTAACCACTACGCGCATAGATATAATGCATAAAATTGAACAAAATATAGCAGATCAGTTAATTGATACCGCAGCAATGCAAATAGCCTGTGCTCAACGTAGCTTAAATACAAATAAGCAGGTACTTAACAATATGGCAGAGCAACACATAGCCCCTACTTTTGGGCAATTAGCTATTAAGCAACCAGAGCCAGAAGTAAGCCAAAACATTGCGGCCGATAAGCTCAATAGTAATAAAAGTATGTACGATTTAATTATCGAGCAAAGCCAACATATTAAACAAATAAACCAAGCGTTACTTGATGCCAAAAAAGTTATTAGTGAGCAAAAAGTTATTCATCAAGCCAAGTACATACTTATTGAGCAATTAAAACTCACTGAAGAGCAAGCCCATAAACAGCTACAAAAACAAGCGATGGATACGCATAAAACCTTATTTAGCGTAGCGCAAACAATTATACAAATGAGCGATTAAATATGCTCTTTTTATTAGGGCGTGTTGATCTTTAGTAAGAACACTACCCTACATAATACTTATTTATCCAGTTATAGACTTCACGCCCAGACTGAATTTTACCTTATTTAAATATAGATTTATAACCTACTAACTATAATAAGGTAACGCTCTAATTTGGCGTTAATTTTTAAAGTATAATTATTCAACACATTCAAAATAATCAACTACAATAAGTTAATCATTTGTTGCATCTCATTTTAATGAGGCATATTTATTTAATACTGTTGTAGGAGTTTGAATGCCCAATGTAGAGAGTTATATAGAAGGTGTATCATTAATAGATGAGCAGCAATTAACTACCTCTCTTGATAATGACATTCAAACAAGCTTGGAAAGTATTGCTGAGCTTGTTTTAAACATTTTTGATACTAGCGCACTCTCTATTGTTGCTAACCTGCCTCAACGTATCATTGAGCTATATAAATTCGGTTCAAAAATAACAGTAGCTAAAGAACAACTACCTAATGACGTTTTTAGTGAATCGATTATCGAGTCTAACCCTAAAATATTCAGAGTTATATCGCCTATCATTTTGCCCTCAGGCCTTAAGTTTGGATGGTTTATATTTGACAGAGCAAGTGATTCACTACTTACAGAAAAAGAGCACTCAATCTTAAATAGTTTACAAAAAAACTTTGTAAACCAGTTAGTCCAACGTAAAAAACAATTAGAAAAAATAAACAGTTCTAAGTTTCACTCAACAATTTTTGAGCAAAACAAAGAAGACGAAATTGAAAAAGATCACCTACTCAAAAAATTACAAAAAGTGAGTGATGAACTTGATGAATTTACCAGTATTGCTTCTCACGATCTAAAGTCACCATTAAATGCTATAAAGCGTTTATTAGAGTGGATTTATGATGACTGTAAATATTTACTCCCTCAAGAGCACCTAGAAAACTTTCAGCTTGTGCTCAGCCGGGCTAATAGAATGCAAGTACTACTAGAGGATTTACTAAGCTACTCGAGAATAAATAGCTGTGATTCAACGCGTGCAAACATATCTTTAGAAAGTATTTACCAAGATGTAGAACAAATTTTAGAAGTTCCACAGACTGTCACTGTTGATATACATGCCAACAACGAAGTACTCGATATACCGCTAATCCCTTTTAAAACTGTTTTTCAAAATCTTATTAGTAATGCAATAAAGCATAACAATAAAGAGCACCCGGTTATCGACATTTCACTTATCCCCTCTAATCAATATTACATTATTGAAATAAAAGATAATGGCCCTGGAATTGACCCTAAATATTTTTCACTCATATTTAAGTTATTTCAAACATTACAATCTCGAGATGACGTTGAAGGTAGCGGCATTGGACTCTGCATTGCCAATAAGCTCATTATTAATTACAGGGGAAAAATTGAAGTAGCCTCCGATGGAAAGCTTGGCAGTACATTCACTATTTATTGGCCAAAATTTTAACTATGAAATTATCAATTATAAACGAGCATCATGTTGATGCTGCTCTTAGAAGGAACGTATGAATATTTTAATTGTTGATGATGACTTAGTTGATCGCAAATTAATTAAAAAAATGCTTATTTCAGACGACTCTCAACTTCATAACATTACTGAAGTAACATGCGTTTGCGAAGGGTTAAAAGTAATTGAAAACAACCACTTTGACATAATCTTACTCGATTATAATATGCCCAAAGAAGACGGTATTGAAATGCTAATTGAAATGCGCAAAAAACCTAAACTCGGTAATACCGCAATTATCATGATCAGCTCTTCAGAAAATTCAACCTTGGCAATTGAGTGTATAGAAGCCGGTGCTCAAGACTTTTTACCTAAAGGAGATATAACAGGAAGCAGTTTAAATAAGGCTCTTATATATGCAAAAAAACGTTTTGAAGCAGAGCAACGAATGCATAACAGTTATCTTGCTGTTAAGCATATGGCTGAGAGGGATCAGCTTACTGGTTTGTCCAATCGATATCATTTTGAAGAAATACTAAAAGTAATGATAGCCAATAATAAACGTGCTAAAAACTGCGTGGCATTACTTGCTTTAGATTTAGATAACTTCAAAAATATTAATGATACGCTTGGGCATAGTGTCGGCGACGAAATTTTAATACAAACCGTGCACAGAATTAATAGTTGCCTAAGACAAAACGAAGGATTTGCTCGATTAGGTGGTGATGAATTTGCAGTTATAATAGGTGGGATTTGCAATATTAATCAAATAGGTATGATAGCAAATAGAATTTTAGCTGAAGTGTCAAAACCCTTTTTACATGAAGGTAGAACTTTAAATTGCAGTGTTAGTATAGGAAGTGCTTTATACCCAAACGATGCGACTGAATCGCATGAACTGCTAAAATGCGCTGACATTGCAATGTATCGCTCAAAGCAAAGTGGTAAAAGTAGAATCAGCTTCTACAAAGAGCAATATCAATACGAATTTAGTCGCCGGGTAGATATTCAAAATAGTATAAAAGAGCATATAGAGGAAAAAAACTTTAGGCTTTTTTATCAACCAGTTTACTGTTCAAAAACACAAATTATGACAGGTGTTGAAGCACTGATCCGTTGGCCCGATTCAACCGTTAGTTATACTCCTGATGAGTTTATTCCTATTGCTGAAGAATGTCGCTTAATAGAACCCCTAGGAAAATGGATAATCGCGAGTGCTTTAGAGCAGTTATCTTTGTGGAAGAAAGACT
>Ga0209309_10002160_pt1 | contig 18352 bp, 16 predicted proteins | sample COGITO_mtgs_1204_2_FD_184807 | JGI IMG/M metagenome (GOLD analysis project Ga0209309, IMG submission 184807) | Pelagic marine microbial communities from North Sea - COGITO_mtgs_120412 (SPAdes) (version 2) | ecosystem: Environmental > Aquatic > Marine > Epipelagic ... | reverse complement strand
AAGCCGTCCGTATTTCATTTTTACTAGCTATCCCTATTATTGCAGTAAGTTTGCTGGTAGGACTGCTTGATGCACAAAATCTAGAGCGCGCGATGAGCTTGGATTATCTAATTATTTTTATAGTAGGGTTTGTTACATCATTGGTATCAATCAAACTGATGAATACCTTGATCGAAAAATACTGGAAATGGTTTATCCCTTACTGTCTTATTGCAGGAGTTTCAATAATTCTGTTTTTGTAATTAATTGACATATTAAAATAAATTGTTTATAATATATATTAGGTTTTGAATTTAAAAAATTCTTTTGAAAGGAGAATATTATGAAAACGTTGAACCTTGTACTGAATATAATTGCTGGCGGAATTTTTCTGATCGGCACTGTGGGATTACTCTCACTATTGGGGGTTCCATCCTCTTCGACAATTGTTGGGTATATGTTCCTAATCGGCCTGGCTGGATTATTAATTGGAATCATATCCATGATTGTTATGAGTGGTCAGTCAAAAAATTCCGTACGTGCGACCAATACGCTCTTCACGACGGGACTGTTGCTATCCAGCACAGGACTGCTCTTGTTTCTATTCCAGAAGTTTGGATACGAAAACATCCAAATAACTGAAATAGATCTCAACCGCATGTGTGTAATTTTTAGCCTCATAGGAATACCTATGGTTTGGTTTGCCGCCAAAAGCGAATACCAACGCGTTGAAAACATGAAACTTCGTCGGAGTCGCCGCATTGAGCGACTCAATCAAGAATCAATATAAAATTTTCATTCAACTTACTTAACGACCTCTTCGGAGGTTGTTTTTTATACTCAAATCCACTCAAGTAAACAACCAGAGACTCGCTAAGATTTGCCTCCTCAAGGGTTTTTCTTACTTCAGGTGATATACTGGGAATACTATGAGTAGTATCAAAGTGGGGCCCAATACACTGTTTCTATTACTAGGAGACATCATCATATTTTTCACATCTTTGTGGGCGGCTCTTGCTATTCGTCAATTTGCGGTGCCTCAAGCAACTTTCTATGTAGAGCATCTATATCCTTTTTCCCTTTTATTAATCGTTTGGATTGGTATTTTTTTTATAGTAGGACTCTATGATGAGCAACTCTTAACAGTCAAAAAATCAATTGCAGACCTCTTGGTTATTGCCCAAATAACAGGAGCGGGGGCAGCCATTGCTTTGTTCTACCTCATTCCTTTTTTTAATATGCTAACACCCAAACTAAGTTTAGCTCTGTTTCTAATGGTGTTCTCATTAGCAACATGGACATGGCGTAGGTATTTTTTTAAGACACTCCGTCCTACAGCCACCGATGTCGTTATTGTAGGTGTCCAAGAAAAACTCACTACATTGTTTAGTTCTAAAAACTTTTTTGGCTTTCGGACGACAGGAAATCTACAGTGGACTGAACTAAAGAGAATAGAACTATATCCAAAAAGCACATCTGTACTTGTAGCGTTTCAGGATCCTAAATTTAAAGAACATTCTGAATATATCCATGATTTAATGTTTCAAGGGTATAACGTTATTAATTCAGAAAAACTACAAGAACGTATCTATGGAAAAATTGACCTAGACTCCGTAACACATGCATGGTTTGTGAAAGAAAATGACAAGCCACATCGTGTATACAATATTTCAAAAAGAATCATTGATATTGTGTGTGGCTTTTTATTGTTGCTGCTGCTAATCCTATTCTTACCACTTGTTGCACTTTTTACACTTCTCGAAGAACGCAAGTTTGATTTATTTTTTAGTCACACCAGGGTAGGACAATATGGAAAAAAGTTCATCATGTATAAGCTACGCAGTATGAGTGTTAAAGATGGTAATTCGTGGCACGGAAACAATCATCAGTACATCACAAAAGTAGGTGCTGTATTGCGTGCTTTCCGCATAGACGAGCTTCCTCAGGGAATCAATTTAATACAAGGAAATCTTTCTCTTGTTGGACCTCGAGCAATACTGTCTTCTGAACAAAAAGAAATGGAACAGCTGGTACCTTTCTACCACTTGCGCCTGTTTGCAAAGCCCGGCATAACGGGATGGGCACAAATTAAACAACTGCATGCACCCATGGATAACAAAGAAGCAACAGAAAGACTCTCTTATGATTTATATTATTTGCACTACCAATCACTACTTCTTGATTTTCTAATAATTCTTAAAACAATTAAAACGGTATTCCTGCGCGTAGGTCTACGAAAATAGTCATCTCATGATATTATTACTGCCATGAATATTTTTATAACAGGAGGGGCTGGCTACGTAGGAGAGATGTTATGCGACCAGATGTCAAAGAACCCACAGGTAACTAAGATTATTACTCTCGATAAGGAACCTCAATCAGATTTTTCAAAATCAATTGCAAAACTGACTTATATCCAAGCAAATACGAGTGATAATACCTGGCAGGAACAAGTTGCTGCAGAAAATCCCGACGTTGTTATCCATACAGCCTGGCAAATACGAGCAATGTACGGAGATGCAAATACGCAATGGAAATGGAATGTAGAAGGATCAAAGAATATCTTCTCTTTTGCTTTTAACACTCCTTCTGTTAAAAAAATTATCTATTTTTCTACTGCCTCATCATATGCAGCATATGCAACCAATGAGCTTGATCACTACTTCACCGAAGCTGAAGGCTTTCGTAATGATGGATATATTTATGCACATGAAAAAAAAGTTACTGAAGAGCTATTACACGACATGTACAACACAAGAAAAGAAACTGGTGTAAAAACACCACAAGTTTCTATTGTGCGTCCAGCAGCACTTACTGGTCCTCGAGGTAGATTCATGCGTATCCGATTTGGTTTACAGTCAGCATTGCAAGGAAACCTAAAAGGAGGATTCATTAACAAAATTATTACCATGCTGACATCATATGTGCCAGCAACAAAACAATGGGTACGACAATTTATTCACGAGGACGACGTTACTGATATTGTAACCAAGTTTGCTTTAGAAGACATGGATTGGGACTACAACGTATTTAATATTACTCCAACAGGGGAACCTGTGTACGCAGCCGACATGGCCAAAGCAGTTAACAAAAAGATCCTTCCTATTCAGCCGTGGATGGCTCGTTCAGCTTTTGCTTTCTTTTGGCACGCAACAAGAGGTAAAATTCCTACTTGCCCAGGATCATGGCGATTCTACTCATATCCAGTATTAATGAGTGGGGAAAAACTAGCAACAGTATACACCTGTAAATATTCCAGCCCCGATGCATTTTCCAAAACAACAGGAAGGTACGAATATACAGTTCCCGAAGAGATGCGAGTTTCATAAAGAAAAAACAACTGACTGCGTCAGTTGTTTTGTTATACTTTATGTATGAAAAAAGTCCTCCACCTTGTCACCAAATCATCCTTTGGTGGCGCTCAAAAATATGTTCTGGATTTGGCCGAGTCACTTCAAGATGAATACGAACAATTAGTTGTCTACGGAGCAAATAGCTTTGGTGGGCCAGAAACGTTCAAAGAACAACTACAAAAACTCGACGTAATGCCTGTATTTATTCCGTCTATGGATCGTGACGTATCAGTAGGCAAAGAACTTACTTCTTTTCGTACACTATATGGTTTATTAAAAAGAGAACGTCCCAATGTTTTGCACGTAAATAGCGCCAAGGCCGCAGGCCTTGGCGCACTCGCTGGCCGCATGGTAGGAACTAAAAAAATTATATATACCGTCCATGGACTCGCTCTTTCCGAAGACAGACCACTTGTTCAAAAAGCCTTTATTGCTATGTTTTCATGGATAACATTTATGTTATCTCACAGAATTATTTTTGTCTCTCACAAAGAATTTTCACACGTACAATCATGGCCACGTGTTTCTAAAAAGTCAGTAGTAATTCACAATGGAATTCAAAACATAGAATTTATAAAAAGAGAAGAATCAAGAAGACTACTAGAGAAAAAAATCAATCAATCATGTGCAGGAAAATTTCTTATAGGAGGCATAGGCGAGCTCAACACGAACAAAGGAATGACTTATTTATTACAAGCACTAGAACAAGGTAATTTGAAGAATACTATCTATGTCCATTGGGGTACAGGAGAATTGGAAGAAGGGTTGAAAGAAGAAATCCAAAAACGTGGATTGAAGGACCAAATATTCTTGCTTGGATTTGATGTGGGGGCAAAAAAATACCTCCGCGGACTTGATCTCTTTGTTCTCCCTTCCATCAAAGAAGGGTTGGGGTATGTACTTCTCGAGGCCGGACAAGCCAATCTACCTGTCATTGCATCAAACACCGGTGGTATCCCTGAAATCATAAAACACCAATCTACAGGACTCTTGGTGACCCCTAAAGACATCTCTGGATGGACACAGGCCATTTGCGACATCCGATCGCATCCAGAAATCTCAAAGGAATTAGCCTCAAATCTCTATACTCATGTCCATGAAAACTTCTCTCTTGAATCCATGGTCAGTAAAACTAAAAAAGTTTACGAGTCTTAAGCTAGAAATATTTTCTGTATAATAAAGACATGAGTGACATTCCAAAAGTTATACATTATGTGTGGGTTGGTCCAAAACCGCTATCAAAATTAACCAAGCGGTGTATTGCAAGTTGGAAAAAATACATGCCTGATTATCAAATTATTCAGTGGAACGAAGAAAATTTTCCCGACACAAACCATCCCTTCTATCAGAAAATGTACCAACAGAAAAAATGGGCATTTGTTTCTGACTACATGCGTTTCTGGATTTTATCCAAAGAGGGTGGAATTTATCTAGACACTGACCAAGAAATTTTAAAACCTCTTACTCCTGTCTTAAATAATGAATCCGTCTGGGGAAGAGCAGCTGACGGATATATCTCTTGCGGTTTCATTGCAAGCATGCCAAACAATTCTTTTGTAGAAAAAATTTTAAAAAAATATTCTACTTTTTTGTCCACGGTTCTCTCTGAGATAACATCTCCAAAAATTGTTACAGAAATTTATAAGGAACTCGACCCTATCGAAAAAGAGAACGCCTCTGTATTAGAAAAACAATTCATCTACCCATGTAACGCTGGAGAGAAATGTACTCCAGAAAAATTACAGCACGCTTACACCAACCATCACTGGGCAGAGTCCTGGGTGCCATACTCACGGACAAGAAAGTTTATTCGTTATATACTTCTTAAGGTGGGACTCCTGAAGATCGGAAAGAAAATATTGAAAAAGATAAAATCAGTTAACACCAATCAATAAATTAACATAAAAACACCTTTGATTTGAGTATCCTCTTCCTCTAATTCTCTTTATCACGAAATAAAAAAGATATTCAACCTCGCGAAGTAAAATCTTCTTGATTGTTTTAAATAGTGGAGTAACTCTTTATGGCTGACTCCGTTGTTTTAAATCATATCTAATAAAAAAGAAAGTACCCAACATGCTCATGATGAACGTCTTAACAAGGAGTCCGTACACGACACCAATCACACCAAATTGAAATACATACACAAGTATTATATAAAGAGAAATTTGTAAAGCAGGATCTAAGATATAGTAAAGATAAGTAAGTTTATAATCATAAGTAGTCATGAAGATTGTCCACAAAAACATAAAAGGAGAAAAAACAAGTACAAAAGCAAACATTTGTGACAGATATATTACGTCAGTATATTTTGGAAAAACTAAATTAAAAATAAAAGGAGATGTATATACATAAACAACACAGACCAGAAACAAGAAGAAGCTCAAGAGCGCACAAAGTGACAATATTTTTCTTTTAAAGACCTTATTAATTTCTGATGCTTGTGAAAGTTTTGGAACATATATGGAATAGACTTGACCCAAAAATCTCGCAATCTCCATCGGAATAATAGTCGCAATCCAATACCCTGCAGTTACAGCGGAACCAAACAAGGTAAACAAAATTATTTTATCAGCCTGTGATCCAATAGCTAAGAAAATTCCCATAAAAGTGAAGTGTACAGTAGAGCGAAAAAACTGATTATCAGGTTGTTCCTCTGATATATGACTCTCTGTAACAACATTAAACTTTTTATGTAAGTAAACAGCATACAAGACTTGAACGAATGATACGCACAGCAAACTACTCAATGTAAGCATGTACGATGTCGTGAACAATAACCCAAAGGCAAAAAAAATAAAAAAGACCAGAGAGGCGACTTTCGAAATTATTAAAAAATATGAAGAATGTTTAAAATTTTGTTTACCTTGAAGATATGAGGAATACAAAGCGGATGATTCCAAAAGAGGAATCGCTAATGCAATTAACAAAAAATTTATGGTGAGCTCGAGATTTTGATTATGATAGTAATACCCAGCAACTCCTAAAGAAATGAGAAAAGTGAGGGGGGTTGATAATATTTTATATTTTAATGCGGTTCCAAAAATATTTTTGCCTTTCGCTGTTGCAATTGTTAGCGCTGTACTCATCCCACCAAGTGCAAACGCTGCTAATATTCCATACCATGACATCATATATCTAAAAATACCAACATCGTGTAAATCTATATAATTTGCGATGAGATACGTCAGTATAATAGTTACTACCACCGAGACAACATACCCTGTTAGCACATAAGAAGAGTTCACAAAAAGGTATCTCAGGTCGATACGAAAGTATCTTTCGTTTATTGTTTGCAGGAAGTTCATGTGTTTTATCCCATTCTAGCGAATAAATATAAAAGAGCCAATGATTTATGTTCAACTCGCGCTAAAGACACAAAAAACAAATCATTGTAATAAAACTTTTATTTTTTTAAAAAATCCCTTAACTCTGCTAGTTGATTCTCAATGTTGATAATTGGATAATCAGAGACAAGACTCTTGTTTATATTATCCGAAGCATGGACTTTTTTAATTGATATTTTTTTTTGATAAATCTCTTTTACAATAACCAAAAGCTCATACTTTGATTTATTTGTATTCGTACCAATCTGCGTTAGGAGAGGTCGATTATTCCAGTCTTCAATCAATTTCTGAGACTGTTTTGCCCACTCAAGTGTAGTAATGCCGTTCCAAAAATGATTAACATAACCGCCAACTTCTTTTTCACTAGCCAAAAACCAGTCCAGTAGGGATCTGCGCGTACTCTTTTCGTGTCCAATAATGGATGTTCTAATAATTTTTGTGTTTCTAAACTCTTCTTCGATTTTTTTAGAGATAAATGCCTTACTTTTACCATAATCATCCCTTGCGTCCCTAACTGAATCACGATGATATTTAAGACCAGCCGCTAAACTCCCAGAAAACTCACAGTCAGTCGAAGGATGAATCACTTTTTTCCCTGAAGTTTCTAAAAAAATAGGGAGATCAATATTAAGTGTCTGATAATCACCGGTGTCACTTTTTTGTGGAATCTTACCAATACAATTTATTATAAAGTCAGCGTTAGAACTCAAAATAGCTTCCTTAAAGGTGTTCTGGGGCCACCTGAGGTTTGTACTCTCAAGAACATATTCATCTAGTTGAGAAAAATATTTAAACACAGACCTTCCTAACATACCTTCGTGTCCTAATACAAAAATTTTAATCATTATTCTGGTTTAAAAAAATTATAACCCTCAAGCATTTTGTAAAGATCATCTTTACTCACAACACAATCCTCCGAAGTAAGTCCTGAAGCTGGGAGAACTTGTTCTGTTGAAACATCTCTATAATGCAAGAGATACATGTCTTTAGTCTTATCGTATACCACCCGATCCTTCTCATACGGCGAGATCATTTGCTCGTGAATCTTCTCTGAAATACGAGGAACTCCCGTATCCCATTTTAATCCAAATTTTTCTTCAAAAATCTCAAACAGGTCCTTGATTTTAAAAGATTTGATGTTTGGAATTATATTAAATCCCGTTTTGCTCAAAGCATACTCAACAGTATCAACCGCCTGGTCAATATTAATCATAAAACGAGTCATCTCTTCTGAAAATAATGTGAGCGAGTAATCTTTTTTCAAAGAATCCCACATGAGAGGAATGATTGAGCCTGTTGAATCTAATACATTCCCATAAATAACTGAGGTAAGTCTACATAATTCCTTTTCTGCATTAAGCACAAACACCTCTCCTGCCACGTACTTCATAGCACCATACAATGTTGTTGCACACCTGCTTTTATCTGTCGAGATGAACGTTGCCGCCTTAAGATTGTTTTCAACAGCAGCTCTTCGGGAGTTGAATGCTCCATTAACAATAACCTCCAGTCCCTCTTCAGGATTTTCATCTACCGCACTTATTTGTTTTAAAGATGCAGCAAAAATACCAACTGTATGGCCTTTTACTGATTTGTTTAACAGGTCAAAATTTCTTACGTCACCAATCACACATTTAACATTTGGGAATTCTTTTTTAAGATAATAGTGCTTTGCTTCATCTCGACTATATATCGTTATTTGATTGTCATCATAATATCTTTTAACTATGCTTCTACCAAGAAATCCTGCTCCTCCTGTGATAAATATTTTTTCATTTTTTAACATATGCCCGTATATTACTTGATAATAAATATTTAGTGCAACCCTCAAATCCATGCTGCTAAAATAGTGTTACCATTGTAACACTATGAAATTAACGCGAGTAGTTGTTGTGACCGTTGTATATGGAAATAGATTACCTTTTTTAAAGAAAGTTGTGGACTCTGTAATTGAAGACCCAAAAATTACTCATATTATTATCGTTGACAACAATTGTACTGGGATTCCCCAATTAAAAGAGAATTATTCCGGTGACCTTTCGGATAAAATTACAATCTTACATCAAGAAAAAAACATCGGCTACTCCGGAGCAATTCATGCAGCACTACAGACTGCAAAACAAATCGATTGCGATCATGTTTTCATCTTAGACGATGACTCTGTCCCGGAAAAAGGAGCTGTTGATAGGTTTATAGATAACTTAACTCTAATAGGAGACCCAAAAACGATCCTGGCGGCAAATAGAATTGATGTGCCTGGCAACAAAAATATTTTTAAAAAGAGACCTCTCTCAAACACCCGCCCCACCATGACCATATTCAAGGTATTTACTCTTGGTAAAATTTATCATGCCTACAAATTTATCTTCAAAATAAAGGATAGAGTAGATTATCCTTTTATTCCAATCGTCCCAGTAGAGTCTGTCGTCACGGGAGGATCATTTATCCCAATCTCTGCTATCCGAGAAACTCCATTGCCTGATAAAAATTTCTTTATATATGGTGAAGACCTTGAGTTTTCATGGAATATGTACAAAAAAGGCTATAGGATGTACGTTTGTGCCCAGCCAATAATACGAGACATCGATATGACTTTCAACGAAGAGGGTGGTCATATCTCTGGTTTATTTGCAGAAGAAACTCCTGATTTTAAGGTTTACTTCCGAATAAGGAATTCTGTGATCATCTCCAAAAGACACAGCTCTCAACCAAAAACAATCCTACTACTGAGTGTGGTAACGTGGATGGTGGCATTATTCATGTATTGTTTATGTATCCATGGACCAAGTAAGCACTTCATCAAAAGATCTCGACTAATCATTCTTGCCACACAAAACGGATTCAAAGAAAATTTCCAAATACCCGACACTATTGATATCCCTGGACGATAACTACGTATGAAACTATTTATTATTTACAGAAACCGGATCCTCAAGTTCCTTGATAACCCTATCGCTTTTTTTCCATTTATAAGAAAAAAATTATTTTACAACTTCATATCTGACCTCTACATACAAAGCTATGATAAATATAGCTTTCTCGACTATTCACAAACACTTAAAAAATCACTTCACGAAAACGTTTCTATAATTCGGTTTGGTGATGAAGTTATTGATATGACTTTAGGAATAAGACTTTACTTCAATGACTGGAGGCAAAAATATGAAAAAAATTTATCCAAAAGACTTAAAGAAATACTCCAAACAAGGGAAAAAAATATCCTGCTTTGTTTCAATCCTGAACTAATTTTAAAAAACAAAAAGGCATTCAAAGATCTGGGGATTAAAAATGAACACCAATTTTGGACTCATTCAAAAGTATATCTAAAAAAATATTTACAAGAGGATCAAATATACGGACGCGCACTAACATTTCATCCGCGGTATAACAAATCTTTAAATATTGCAGAAATAATTTTCCACCTTAAAAAAAAACATTTGATTATCGTTACTTCAAATACTGAACGCTTTAATAATGCTCAATTAGGCATAACTACTCATTATATTGAAGCCCCTTCCTCAGATGCTTGGTCAAAATATGAAACTCTTTTAAAACAAACCCTCTCCGCAGCAAAAAAAACGAAAAAGAACGAAACTCTTGTTTTGTCTTCTATGGGGCCCGCCGCAAAAGTACTTATTTACGACCTCAATAAACTTGGGTACACAGGCTGGGACACTGGGCAATTTTTTGACCTTATGCTGGACCAGATTTTATAATTTTTTTCGCTGAGTGCATCGCACAGACCTCAAAAGTAGATACGCAAAAATCTTTAGGTTTCTTTTTTCTCTCCACAGCAAAAAGGTATTTTGACAATACGTGGTCTGCATCTTTTGATTGAGGCCTTCTGAGGAATAACCATCTGTTAATGAGCTATTTATGGGCTCATAAATAAACCTCGGACTTATTTGTGAAAAGAAATACCACTCTTCACCATTTTTTACCTGTTTTGAAAAAAGAGGATTATCTCTCTCTAGAGATTTTCGACTAATACAATGTGTCGCATCGCCTGTAATATTCTTCTTAATTAAGTATGACCACCAATAAGAAATACTTTTGTTTCGCAAATCCTTTTTTATTTGAGTGAGAGGGACACCTGAGGACCGAGCCCTGTTTGAGACAAGCCAGTCTGGAAAATCGTGTTTTTGCAAAAGAATCTGTAAATCAGCTAAAGAATCACTAGCCAGCCAGTCGTCATCGTCTAAAAAAATAACATAATCGACATCTTGAGATATCTTTTGTAACCCCTTGTTTCTGGAAAAATTACTTCCCCTGTTTTGATCGTTCTCTATGTAGGTGATTCGATCGTCCGAAGACACTAAGTTTCTTACTTGAGAGTAATCAACACTTGGAGAATCATTAATAAAAATAAGCTCCCAGTCCAAATGTGGCTGGGCAAGGAGAGATTCAATACACCTTCGTGCCTTTACGGGTTGATCGTATGAGGGTGTTATTATTGAATATTTCATGGACAATAATTATATCACCACCCATGCATTGATTTAATATTTTCTAAAAGACCTATATAACTAGGCACTCATTTCTACTTCCTCTCTTTTACAAAATAATTAATCTCTGGTGAATAACGCATACATATAAAAATGTATCAAAAGCTCGACCAACCCTCCAACAACTAACGCCCAAATTGCTCCCCACAAACCCCAACCAACCAACCCAAATAGCAAGATAAGTGTTTTTATTACAGGAACAGAAATCAGAGTGACATTAATTCCTTGTGTAAACTTTTTTGCTATAAATAAAGATCTTAAAACATACGCAGGAGCTGTTAAAACAATAAGCATTGCAACTATTGTATATGGGACCACCTCTGTGTATTGAGGAAACAGCGTACTGTAAAAAAGTGGTGCTGCAAGCGCATACACGATCCATCCAAAAAAGAGCACAACCTCAAGAATCAACAACCGAGGGATTAGCCTCCATATTTCCAGGGGTGTGTCCTTTGAAGAGAAGGTTGGTAATGTTACTTGAGCAATAATCCTTCCTGCTCGAATTGATTCTTGAGGCAATAAAGTGGCGACTGTATAAACAGCAAGTGGAACAACCCCTAGTAATCCTCCTACTAATATTTTGTCGATGTTTACCACTAAGATGTTTAATGCTCCTAAGCCAGTAAGATGTTTACCGTATGAAATCACTTGTGGGTCAACATTATCTTCTTGAACTTTTTGTTTCACATAATGATACGAAAGATATTGTGTAAAAATGGTCGCAACCATAAACGCAAGTATTAAGTACAAAGGTTCTGGCGCAACAAATGCAACCCCTAACACCACTACTGCAAAAAATACCCGGCTTAGTAATTGGAGGACAGAAGATAGAAAAAAATTCTTTTTTCCTTGTAAATAAAAAAAATATACAAAATAACTTCCGTACAATGGTACTAATAAGCTAACTATCACAATAGTGATAGCTCTTGTTTCATTACCAATAAAAAAAAAATATATAGCAATAGCTAAACCAAAGATTAATCCTAAAAATCCCCATTTCTTTTTTACCGCAACAAGTTGTTGTAGTTGCCCTGAAAAACCTTTAGCTGTTGACTGTACCAGTGCGGTATCTAAGCCAGGTAGAGTACTGATTCCCAAGATAGTAACAAGAGCCAATACGTATCGATATTCTCCCAGTGTTTCTTTAGAAACAATATTCGCAAGTACTGTAATAACTAGAAATGCAGTTAAAGAAGTTCCTAATTGTCCCAATGTTACCCATCCAGAATTTTTTAGAAAGGCTCCTGTCTGAGAATGTTTCATAATTCGTTTATTGTACCAAGATAAGCAGTAAATCTGGTACAATATTTTTATGAATAAAACTATAGTTACTGCGTTGTTTTGGACCGGACTAATCGCTCTTATTATTGCTCCTCTTTCGTTGCTATATGTTGATCCCGAAATGTTCTTCCCTTATATCACGGGAAGAAATTTCTTTTGGAGGTTTTTTGTAGAAATAGCATTTGTTTCATGGGTTGGATGTGCCTTGTTGCATACTCAATATCAAATATCTCGTCGTAATCCTTTTATTATCAGTCTGTTTGTCTTCATGCTTGTTGTGTTGGTTGCCAATATCCTTGGAAATAATCCTTATTTCTCCTTCTGGTCAGGAGCAGAACGGATGGATGGATATATTTCATTACTTCATTTGTTAGGCTATTTGTTGGCACTGGTTGGTTTGTTACAGAACAAAATAAAAGTAGAACGAATAATTCTATTTTTGTTAGGTATTGGTTTCTATGTGGCGTTCCTTGGTTGGAGTCAAGACAAAGGACGAATTGATTCCGTTTTGGGAAATCCTATTTATCTTTCTTCTCTGTCACTGTTTGGGGTTTTTATTTCTGGATACTTCTTGGTTGCACAAAAAAAATTCTTAGGATTCTCTCAAAACATCCGTATGTTTATATTTTCAATATTTATCGTGGCATTCCTATATACAATATTCCGCACAGGAACACGTGGAGCATTGGTTGGTTTAGTGGGTGGTGGTTTTACAACAGCACTAATAGTGGCTATTGGAGCTCGGGCAGACTCAGTAGCTAAGTGGTGGAGATATATCGCAATAGTTATTGTAGCTGTAACACTTGTGCTGGGTGGACTTTTCTTTGGAGCACGTGAACAACTATCAGAGTTTTCTTTTATTCAAAACAATTTACTACTTTCTCGAATGACTAATATTTCTCTTAATGACACTACCACTGTGCATAGGATTGCTAACTGGGAGATGGCCATTGAAGGATTTAAAGAAAGACCTTTATTGGGTTGGGGACAAGAACAATACGGTGAAGTTTTTTCAAAATATTATAATGCGAAAGAACTTTACAACGCAGAACAATGGTTTGATAGAACTCATAATACGTTCCTGGATTGGTTAATATTTGCAGGAATCTTAGGATTAATCTCCTACCTAGGTCTTTTTATAGTTTTATTATATATTCTGTGGAAAAAAGGTGATTTTTCTTTTTTAGAAAAATCTGTACTTACTGGTTTGTTTGTAGGGTATCTATTCCAAAACTTAGTAGCTTTTGATTCATTGATATCAGGAATATTTTTGTACACGTGTTTTGCCTTGGTGGTAAATGGATCACGGTCAAAAGAAGAGGGTCAGTTGGTTAATAACAATCTTGTCCTGCGTTATATGGGTATAGGTGTACTCTCATTATTTACTGTGTGGTGGATGTATTATTCAATATATATTCCCCGAACGGCCGCCAAAGATTTTATACATTATCTTGCTGTAACAAGATCTCCACAAACGCCTGAATCAGCCGAAGAAAATTACCCAGCATTTGCACAAGTATTTGAAGAAGAAACATTTTTTAACAGGGAACTTGTTATTCAAATGATTAGAAACAAAGAACGATATTTAGTCTCTGGTTCTTCAAGTGACACAACTGAAAAATACCTCAAAACAATACTGACAGAAGTTGATAACGCTTTGGTGCAATACAATTCTCCTACAAAACTTAATTTCTTCTTTGGTTCATATTTACTGGAACACAAAGCAAACGACGCAGCAAGAACATATTTAGGAACTGCGCTGAAACAATCACCCAACAAACCTTTGATTATTATCCAAAATGCTATTTTGGCCGAGCGAGAGGGTGAGATAGAGAAAGCACGTGCACTGTATGAACATCTGGTGTCTATTACTCCAGATTACGAGTTAGCAATAGAATCTCAAAAAGAATTTGAAGAAAGAAATAAATAGAACATAAGAAAAAACCGCATCATGCGGTTTTTTCTTATGTGTCGGGATGCCGGGATTCGAACCCGGAGTCCCCCGCTCCCAAAGCGGATATGTTAGCCGTTACACCACATCCCGAGAACACTAGACTGTTTCACTTGCGAAATACTACCACACGGTAGACTTTTATCAATATTCAAAGCAATATTTTAATTATTAAATTAACCACACAAATAAGAACGTATTTTTCACCAGCTGTACTATAATATAATTATTATGTTTCATTCCCCACTTATCCTTATTTTATTTTTAGTGATCGGTGTCGTGTTGTTTTTCCTCTTACAGAGAATAGAGAATCAAATGAAAGAGAATATTACAGAGAGTGATTCACTTGTCGATGATTTCTTTGCTGTCTTTGTTTTGTCTCTTCAACCTTGGATATATATTACTCTTGTGATTCTGGCTGGGACATTTACCCTAGACATGTCTTTTTGGTTTCACGAAATCAGAAACGGGTTAATTCTTGTATTGGGAACTATTCAAGCAATCGTTACTATTACCCATGTAGGGAATTTTATTTTCAAACACGCCAACAGTGCAGAGCGTCATGAAAGAAAGTTATTAAATATTTTTTCAAATCTTTTTTCATTTGTTGCGTGGATTATGGGAGCACTCTTTGTTCTTTCAAACTTTGATATAGATATTTCAGCGTTGCTTGCTGGGTTTGGAATTGGAGGAATAGCCATAGCCTTTGCGTTGCAAAATATTCTACGTGATATTTTTTCATATTTAACTATATTGCTTGATGAACCAATACAGGTAGGGGATATTGTTGCGGTTGATGGTCGAGAAGGAACAGTAAAACACATTGGAGTTAAAACCACGCGTTTGAAAGCAACAGGAGGAGAAGAAATTGTTATTGCAAACTCCATTATTACATCAGAGGGATTAATGAATTATGGAACAGCGAAAAAACGTCGAGTATCATTTTCTTTGTTTCTAGAACAATCCATCACGCAAGCTAAACTTAAAAAACTACCAGAACAATTGAAGTCTATTACAGACGGTATTGAGGGACTAACACATCGATCAACGTATATTAAATCAATTGCAGCCGCGGGTATTGAAGTAGCAACCATTTATCATGTAAAAACAAGAAGTTTTGAACTACACAGAAACACACGAACTGAAATTAACCTTGCTATTCATGATCTCTTTACCAAAGAAAAGATTGCACTCGTGAAAGCAGATATTGTTGCCAATCAATAGTTATTCTAAAACTGTTTTAAAATCCTCTAGGTTCACGGGGATTTTTTTTATGATCACAATATACCTTCCTGGACTGTATGTGACGTTGTTTTTTATATATGCATATACCTGTCGACGAATCCTATTTCTACCAACAGCCAATTTTGAAATTTTTTTAGGAACCACAACTGCAAATTTTGTTTCTTGTGAGTTTCCATCTTTCACTATAAAAAAAGTATCTGTATGAATTTTTTTACCTGTATTAAAAAGAGTCGTAAATTCTGTACTTGATAATCTGTGTTGCTTTGGAAACATGATAGATACAGTATATCACCAGGGTGGTGAAGACAAACAAAAAGAAATGCGTACGCATTTCTTTTTGTTTGTCTGAATTAAACGCTCAGTTTTTTTCGTCCCTTTCGTAAACGACGTAGTAATGTACTCCGTCCTCCACTTGTTTTTGTTCGAGAAAGAAATCCATGAGTTCGTTTTCGTTTTTTATTTTTTGGTTGATATGTTTGTGACATGATGGTGGTATATTTTATGCGTACGTTCGCGTTTGTTAGTGAGCGCATTCTATACAATTTATCCACAGAATTCAATACCCGACTTATATACACTTCTTATTAGTTATCCACAAGTTACACCCAGTTTTAGCATGAAACACTGTCAATACCCGACATTTTAATCTTGGATATAATATCTTTCATTCTTAATTGATTACAAACTAAATATGATGACAATGACTAACACCTACAAAAGTTTATGGGAAAAAGCAGCAGCCAATATTGAACTGGAGGTTTCAAAAGCAAACTACAACACCTGGTTCAAAGACATCTATATCTCTCGTGTAGAGAACGGAGCAGTGACTCTTGCCGTCCCCAATCAATTTGTAAAAAACTGGTTATCTGAAAAGTTCGATAAACTCATTTTAAAAAACCTCATCACTATTGATGCAACAATCAGAAACATTGATTTTGTCATCGAGAAAAAAGAAAAGAAAGCAAAAGCAGACAAACAAGTCATCTCAATCAATAATAAACTCCCTCTCGATAATTTATATATCAACAAGTCAGACAATTTGAATCCTCGATACACCTTTGATTCATTTGTAGTGGGTGACTTTAATGAAGTTGCTTATTCAGCAGCCCAAGCGATCATCAAAAAGTTTCCAGAAACAGCGTACAACCCTTACTTTATCTATGGAAACACTGGTTTTGGAAAAACTCACCTTATCCAATCAATTGGTAACCATATTAAAAAAGAATTCCCTGAAAAAAAGGTCTTTTACCTGACAACCGATAAATTTCAAATGGAAGTAGTGGAACAGGTAGGAAAATCAAACCGAGCAAATGATTTTAAAAACAAATACAGAAAATATGATGTTCTTATTATAGATGATGTACATTTCTTGTCTAAAAAAGAAAAAACTCAAGAAGAATTATTCCATTTGTTCAACTATCTATACAACAACAACAAAATGATTATCTTGTCTTCTGATAAACACCCTAATCAAATTCAAGACATAGAAGATCGTCTACGTTCACGGTTTAACGCAGGTATGGCCGTTGATATCCAAGCCCCTGATTACGAGTCACGGGTGCAAATTCTGACTCGAAAGGCTGAAATGAACTCTCTATTCCTTTCTGAAAAAATAATTGATTTTGTAGCAACCTCAGTTAATGGAAATATTCGTGAACTAGAGGGTGTATTTAACTCAATTTTGCTTAAATCAGAGATGAAAGGTCGAGAAATAAGCCTTAATGAAGTAAAAGACTTGGTTAAGAACAATATTAAAAAGAAAAAGGTTCTTAAGGTTGAAGAAGTGGTAAAAATTGTCTCAGATTATTACAACATTGATGAAGAGAACGTGTATAGAAAAATAAGAAAGAAAGAATTTGTAAAACCTCGTCAGCTTATTATGTACATCTTGCGTGAAGACTTTAAAATCTCATTCCCTACTATTGGAGAGAAACTAGGAGGAAGAGATCACACAACAGTGATGCATTCCTGCGACAAAGTCCGAGAAGATATGGAAAAAAATTCTCAATTGGTTCAAGATTTAGACGCTATCCGATCAATGTTTTAATTAAAAATTCTGGTCAGATATAAAAGAGTGTGTTCTGGTTCGGGGAAAAGTCTGGGGGAAACACGTAACTCGTCTGTGTACAAAAAAACAAAAGAGTGCGGATAGGTTTGTATAAGTTTAGAGATAACTTTTAAAAAATAGGTTTTCCAACATAATGGTATAACTTATTCACAGCAAAAATAAAAAGTCACAACCCGAAAAGAACGTAGCTTAGGACAAACCGTTAGTTATCTACTTTTCCACCGTGTATAGTAATATTAATAATATATATATAAGATTATGAAATTCATCTGTGTACAAAACAAATTGCAAAAAGCATTAGAGCAAACAGCAATGACAAGTTCGAAAAACCAAGAGCTCAAAGTATTAGGATGTTTTTTAATTACAGCGGAGAATAATAAACTAGTGATTCAAACAACAAATATTGATACAGCAACCCAAGTTGAAATCCCAGCACAAATTACCACCGAAGGAACAATTGCTGTTCCTGTAGAAATATTTTCAAAAGTAGTGGCTGGAAATAAAAATTCTCAAGAAGGAATTGAATGTACGTTGGAAGACGGAAACTTATTGGTGACCACAAAACAAAACACCACAACAATAAAAACTATTCCTCATGATGATTTTCCAACCACCCCATATAT
>Ga0209309_10002157_pt1 | contig 18379 bp, 14 predicted proteins | sample COGITO_mtgs_1204_2_FD_184807 | JGI IMG/M metagenome (GOLD analysis project Ga0209309, IMG submission 184807) | Pelagic marine microbial communities from North Sea - COGITO_mtgs_120412 (SPAdes) (version 2) | ecosystem: Environmental > Aquatic > Marine > Epipelagic ... | reverse complement strand
TGGATGAGATCGATAAAATGGGGATGGATCATCGCGGTGACCCTGCATCAGCATTACTTGAAGTATTAGACCCAGAGCAAAACAATACGTTTTCAGATCACTATCTAGAGGTTGATTTTGATCTGTCTGAGGTAATGTTTGTTTGCACTGCGAACAGTTTAAATATTCCGGGTCCCTTACTTGATCGAATGGAAATTATTAGATTGCCTGGTTACATAGAGGATGAAAAATTAAATATTGCAAAACAATATCTAATTCCGAAGCAGCTTGAAAGAAATGGACTGGATGAAAAAGAGGTTAAGCTTAGCGACAAGTCAATATTGGATATAGTGCGTCACTATACTAGAGAGGCTGGAGTGAGAAGTCTTGAAAGACAGATTGCAAAAATTTTTAGAAAATCAGTCAAAGAAAGAGTGCTTGCAGATCCTAAAACAATTAAAAGCTCTATTAACATTACACCCAAAAACTTAGAGAAATATTGTGGGGTTCCCAAATTTAAATTTGGAGAAGCTGATGTTGAGGATATAGTTGGCAAAGTTTCAGGATTGGCATGGACTGAAGTTGGAGGTGAGTTGTTAACGATTGAGGCATCATACGTTCCTGGAAAAGGGCAGGTTATTAAAACAGGCTCCTTGGGGGATGTGATGCAGGAATCTATTCAAGCTGCACTTACAGTCGTCAGATCTAGATCAGAAAAATTAGGCATACCAACTAATTTCTATGAAAAATTTGATGTTCATATTCATGTTCCTGATGGAGCTACACCCAAAGATGGCCCCAGTGCAGGAGTCGGAATGTGCGCTGCTTTAATTTCAGTTTTCACTGGAATCCCGGTGAGATCAGATACAGCCATGACTGGGGAAATAACACTGCATGGCCAAGTAACAAAAATTGGGGGCCTTAAAGAAAAACTGCTTGCTGCTAAACGCGGAGGCATCAAGAGAGTGATTATTCCGGAGGATAATGCTGCTGACTTAAGAGAAATTCCATCTCAAATTACGCATGCCTTAGAGATTCTTCCAGTTCGATGGGTGGATGAGGCCATCACTCACGCTCTGACTGCAGAGCCAAAATCAATTAAAAAAAGACAAACTTCCAAGGTTCTTGCTAAGCCAAAATCATCTAGCACTCGAACAACTTCTAGAAAGCCCCATTAGAATAGGTTTTAAAGCTTGACATTTGCTCTCTGATAGCTTTTCATAGACCTAGGTACATAAATTAACCAGAGGAGAATTCAATGAATAAATCAGACTTAGTAGATGCAGTTGCTTCATCAGCAGATGTTACCAAAGCTTCAGCTGGGAGAGCTGTTGATGCGGTTTTAGATTCAATCGGTGATGCTTTAGGCAAAGGCGATACAGTTTCGCTTGTAGGTTTTGGAACTTTTTCAGTAAGACACAGAGCTGCTAGAGAAGGAAGAAATCCACAAACAGGTGCTTCAATGCATATTGCTGCATCAAAAGTTCCAGGCTTTAAAGCCGGTAAAGGGTTAAAAGATAAAGTTAAAAATTCTTAATTAACTTTAGATTTAAAGGTCTTTAAAAAAAGGGTGCATAAGCACCCTTTTTTTATGTATGATTGTTAGCTTTTAAAGAGGATGAAGCTCAAATGTTAGAGTCACTAAGAAATTTTCTGTCAGGTAAACGAGTTATAGTAATCACAGCCTTACTTGCAATACCATTTGTATTTTTGGGCTCACAATCTTTAGGGACAACTTTTACAAGTTTTGGAACGGTCAATGGTGAGCCTGTATCTCAAATGGATGTCAATCTAGCAACCAGTCAAGTCAGTCAAAGACTGCGATCCATGTACGGTGAAGATTTTTCTTTGGATGATCTAGATGAAGAAGTTTCCCTGGGATTAATTAAGAATGAAATTATTAACCAAAAAACTCTTCTTTCTCACGCAAGAAAGCTTGGTCTTATAGTATCTGAGAAAGCCGCCAAACAAGAGATTATTAACATTGAGAGCTTTCAAGGTGAAAACGGTTTTGATCAAACGCTTTTCGAATCAACTATTAGAGCTAATGGCTGGACTCCTGAAGAATACATAGAGCTTGTAAGAGAGACCATGTCATTAGATACGCTTGTTTCAGCCATGGGTATTAATGCTTTCCCCATTGAGAGTGATATTGAGGCTTTGGCCTTAATGCTCGAAACCTCAAGAGACATAGATTTTATAAAAATTGATAAAAATATCTTGGTTAACGAGCAAGAGGCAGGCCTTGAAGAGGGGCAGGCTTTCTATGAAAATAACCCATTTTTATTTCTTTCAAAAGAGCAACGAGACTTCTCATACATCGTTCTAACCGAGGATGCTTACAAACAACAAGTTCAAGTTCCAGAAAACTATATTGATGAGGCATACGCAGATTATTTGAATGATGTTGAGGGGCAGATTCAAAATCGAATTTCACATCTGATGATTGAAAAATCCAATTACGAAAGTCCTGCTAAAGCTTACGAAATAATTAATAATATATATAAAAGCCTAGAATCTAAAGAAATACTATTTGAAGATGCTGTTTCTCAATCCAGTGAAGATCTCGCATCCAAAGATTCTGGTGGTGATTTAGGCTTATCGTCAGGAGATGCATTTCCTCAAGAATTTGAAAATGCAATCTTGTCAATGAAGCTGGATTCAATTAGCCCAATTATTGAGCTTGAAGACTCACTGCACATTCTTAAACTAACTGAGGTGATTAAACCTCAAATTAAAACAAAAACAGAAATATCTGATGAATTATTGAGCGAGCTTATTGATGCCGAAGCTTTGGCTTTGATGCAAGATGATTTTTTAGAATTAGAATCAATGGTGCTGGAAGGGGCTACTTTAAATACTCTAGCAAATGCAATTGATGCTCCAGTTCAAGTTTCGGGCTTAAAGGATATCGAATCTATTGCGCTAGATGGTTTTCCTGATATCGCATCATCAGAATTATTTGATTCATTAGTGCTGCCTAATAAAATTGAAATCTTTGAAGGTGATGAAAGTTATGCTTTTGTGATGATGACTCAGGCTCTTCAACCAACTGTTCAACCTTTTATTGATGTTGCTGACTTAGCCATTCAAGAAGTGCGTGACGAAAAAGCAAACATGATCATTAATGACTTTGCCATAGACGCAGAGGGTATTCTCAATGGCGAGAGCACATTACCAAGTCAAAATGGTTTTACGCAAGAAAGCTATAAGGGGGTTAAAAGATTTTCCTCCCTGCTGCCATCGGAAATTATTAACTCTACATTTGAATCATCTCTAGGCACTTTGGTTTCAAGCGAAGCATTTAATGGAGATCGTTATTGGGCTAAGTCTTCTAATGAATCGACACCGACAATAGACGAGCTTGGGGAGTCAATCGAGCAATACCAAGGTTTTTATAATGAGAGCCTAAGTCAGCAATTTTCTGGATTTATTGATCGAGCCTTCAAAAAAGGCCAAAAAGTTCGCTTAGAAAATCTGACTTCAAATTAATCAGCGTACTCTTCTATAGACATGGCGGCTGTATTAAAGCCACCATCGACATAGGTAATTTCACCAGTTACACCGCTAGCCAAATCAGAACATAAAAAAGCTGCAACATTACCCACTTCCCGAGTTGTGACTACTCTGCGAAGTGGCGCCCTTTTAGCATAGTTTGTGAGCATTTTTCTAAAGTTTTTAACCCCAGAAGCAGCCAGAGTTTTAATTGGGCCGGCTGAGATAGCATTTACCCTGATGTTATCAGGGCCCAAAGCTGCAGCAAGAAATCTAGTATTTGCCTCTAAACTTGCTTTTGCAAGACCCATGACATTGTAATTTGGGAGTGATTGCATGGACCCTAAATAAGTCAAAGTTAAAAGAGCAGCATTTTCATTAAGTATTGGCTTAGCGCCCTTGGCCATAGCCGTAAAACTGTAGGAGCTTATATCATGCGCTATCTGAAAACCCTCTCTAGTGGCAACATCAACAAAGTTACCTTCTAGTTCATGAGCTGGTGCAAAACCAATTGAGTGAACAAATCCATCAAAAGACTTCCACTGCTTTGAAAGCTCTTGGTACATTCTTGTAATACTATCATCTGAGGCGACATCACACTCAAATAGCAAATCAGTCCCAAGTTCAGTTGCAATTTTTTCTACGTTACCTTTTAACCTTTCGCTTTGATATGTAAAAGCAAGCTCAGCTCCTTGCTCATGCATTGCGTATGCAATACCTGCGGCAATAGAATGTTTGTTGGCAAGACCTGCTATCAAGATTTTTTTATTTTTTAACATATTAAAATAACCTAATTCAAGCAAGTATATTACAAGAATTAAATTAATTATTTGTAATTAATTAAAAAAGTGAATTTAAAGGTTTACTGTTCAGCGTTGGAGCGAGCAATATATTTGATGAGGACCCCGTGTATACCTCAAGCAAAGGAACTGCTCCTAGCAATGGTAATACCTTCCCAGGGTACTTTACCGCTCTAGGAACTTATATTTTTAAATGTTTCGGTTCAGTATTAAGACCTCAGTTTTTTGAAATTAAAAAAAAAGGACGCATATGTGTCCTTTTTTGTATAAATTTAAAGTATTTTAATTTTATTTATTATTGATATATTAGTTGACATATTGTTACAAAATAGGAACAATTCATCTACTAACAAACTTTTAGGGAGTTTTATATGTTAAATATTGTTAAATTTTCACTTGTTTCAGTGCTAACGCTGGGACTTTTTTCATTACCTACATTCGCTCAAGATTCAGATGAAGCTGATACTGACGATACAGTAGAAGAGGTTATTGTTACAGGTTCAAGAATTAAGAGAACCACTAACTTGAATGCCCCAACTCCAATGGTGACATTGGGTGCTGAGCAGATCGAGCTTACAGGTTCAGTTAACGTGTATGACATAATTAACGAACTTCCACAGGCTGGTGAAGGAACATCAAGAGGTAACACAAACTTTACTGTTGGTTCCTCTGGTCTTCAAACAGTCAACCTTCGAGGCTTGGGTTCAGGAAGAACTTTGACATTGGTCAACGGAAGAAGATGGGTTGGCGGTGTTCCTGGAACAGGAACTGTCGACGTTAACTCTATTCCTACAGATTTAATAGAAAGAATCGAAGTTGTCACAGGTGGTGCATCATCCGTATATGGTTCTGATGCTGTTGCTGGTGTAGTTAACTATATTTTAAAAGATGATTTTGAAGGCATTTCTTTTCAAACAATGTCTGGTGAATACGACAAAGGCGATGGTGAAACAAGCGCAATTAGTCTTACCTTCGGTGGAAACTATGCAGACGGCAGAGGTAATGCAGTCTTTAATCTAAGAGTTGACGAACAAGGTTCTGTCTTTGCAAGAGACAGAGCGCCTTACACAGGAGTTGATGCACTAGACTATGGTTATTACTATGGTAAGGAAACTGCTGAGCAGTTCTTCGGTCAAGAGGTCGTGATACCCGCGTATTCTTCATATGTTCCACAAGGTCGTTTCTTTGTTTCAGGCAGCACCTCTGATTCAAGAGGAATGCTAACATTTGATTGTTCACAAAGAGGCCTTTTTTCTGTTACACAAACAAGAACAGTTGTCGACTATGCTGCCGCAGGTGGTGGAGCAGCATGTGGATTTAATAGAACATATTTTAGAATGCTAGAAGTTCCATTAGACAGATATCAAGCTTTTGCCAAAACAACCTACGATATTACTGATAACCACGAATTCTTTGCAGAAATTGCTTTTTCAAGTGTTGATTCTCAATCTGAGTTCGAGCCAGTACCATTTAACTCAGAAGATATTTATGGCGGCGATGGTACAAAAGGAATATCAATTGATAACCCCTTTATGCCTGCTGAAATTAGAGCTGCTGCTGTTGCCAATGGCGTAACCGAAGTACCTTTTATTAGAAGACTCCTAGAGTTTGGAACTCGTGGCGCATCTAATACCAGAGAAACATCAAGATTCGCTTTTGGTCTTGCCGGTGATATAGGCGACTATGACTATGATATTTACTATCAATATGGAGTGAATGATAGAACTCAATTATCTCAAAACTACAATGCTTTAGCCTTTGCAAATGCTTTAAATGCAGATCTTAGCCCGCTTGGAGTTCCTCAGTGTGCTGATTCTGTAGCTAGAGGTCAAGGCTGTTATCCAGTGGATGTATTTGGTCTATATTCAATGTCTCCAGAAGCAGTAGACTACGTCGCATATGAGTCTATGAGACTTTCAAAAAACACGCAAGAAGTCCTTGCTGGTAATATTACTGGATCATTTAACCTTGCTAATAGAAATATTCAATTTGCTACAGGTTTTGAGCACAGAAGAGAAACTGGTGTAGATAACCCAGATGATTTAGCTGAATTAGGTCTACATGGATCAAATGTTGTACCTTACACTTCAGGTGAATATACAGTTGATGGTTTATACATAGAATTCTTGGTTCCTCTTGTCAGTGGCCTGCCATTTGTTCAAGACTTAACTTTTGAAACAGCTTACAGGGTTGATGATTTTTCAACTGCTGGAAACGTCTCTGCTTCTAAATATGGTCTTAATTGGACAATTAATGATGATTGGAGATTTAGAACAGTTGTTGCTGAGTCAGTTAGAGCGCCAAATATTGATGATCTCTACGCTGGACAAGCTCAAACTTATAGCTCGATCAATGATCCTTGTCGTAACCTAGGAACTGACGGTCAAAGCACCAATGCAACAGTTGTTGCTAACTGCTTGAGCGTTCCTGATGTAGCTGCTACTGCTGCTGCTGGTACCTACAACCCAGATACAGGAACAGTCGTACCTGGTTTTGTATACACACAACCAGACATTCAAACCATTTCAGGCTTCGTAGGTGGTAACCCTGATCTTGGGGAAGAGTCTGCTGATACAACTACTGTTGGTCTAGTATGGACTCCATCTTTCGTAGAGGGCCTTGCAGTTTCATTAGACTACTATGAGATTGAAATTGATAATGTTATATCGTCTGTTTCAGCCACAAGATTAATTAACGAGTGTTTTGAATCTGATAATTTTCCAAATGTATCACAATGTAATGCGCATGAAAGATTTGCGGGCACTGGTAAGTTAAGATACTGGTATTCATATGGAATTAACCAATCTCTTTATGACACAGCTGGATATGATCTTGCTGCAAATTACACATTCACAGATCTTGGACCAGTTCCAGGAATCCTTAATGTGAAAGGTATTTACACAAGAAGAGATAATCATGAGTTCCAAACAACTACAGCTTCTTCACCTTCTCAATCTGTTGGAAACGTAGGATACAACGAAGATAAGATGAAGCTTACATTGTTATGGAAACACGATGACTGGATTGTTTCCTTAGATAATACTTACTTGGGCGAGGCATGTGATGATATTAATTACTGTTCTCCAGATCAAGATTATTTCTACAGTAATAGCCCAGTTGACGCCTATACATATGTAGATATGCAAATTCGTTATACTGGAGTTGAGAATTTCCAATTCTACCTAGGGGTTGATAACTTGACTGATAAGCAGCCTAGTTATGCTCCAAATGGTGCTAATGAACCTAACCCAGGATCTCATTACACAGGTGGTCAATACAGAGTTTGGGATAGTCAATATACATACTTTGGATTTAACTACAAATTTAATCCTAACGACTAATATCAATATCTATGAAAAAGGCCGGTTACACCGGCCTTTTTTTTGAATATTAATAATTAATTGTATGGAGGTGGGGGCTATCTTATTTTTTAGATAGCATTTAACACATAAAAAGCTCACAGTTATTAAGGTTGATTCAGTTGTTATAATGCAATTTTTTTTTTCAATAATAATAGAGAAACGGTTGTTTTTTTATTACTAACATAAACAAATCTATGAAAATTAATTTACTCTTTTTTCCATTACTATTTTTCTTCATTGAGCTTAGTGCAAAAGAAATAAAATTTGAACCTTTGATAGTACAACCTGGATTTCCAGGAGCTGCATCTAAAATAATAGATGCTGAAACTGCAATAGATATTGCTGATACGGCATATACTCGTGATGATATTATTTTTTTGCAGCAAATGATTCCTCATCACGAGCAAGCAATCCTCCTTTCTTCGCTTGTGTCAGATAGAACTAACTCGGTAAAGATAATTGATTTAGCTCAAAGAATTGTGTCTTCTCAGAAAGATGAGATCTTATTTATGCAGGATTGGCTAATCTCAAGAGATGAGTCATCCAATTATGAAATGTTAGGCCATCACATGAAGATGATGGGTATGGCAACAAAAAAAGAGATTGAAGATCTTTCTATGCTTAAAGGCGTAAATTTTGATGAACGTTTTTTGCGATTAATGATTGCTCATCATCATGGCGCTATCAAAATGGTAGAAACTCTAAAAAATCAACCTGGCTCGGCTTTCGATCAAATTTTGAATGATTTTGTTTCAGATTTAGATAATGACCAATCCATTGAAATTGAACGAATGAATAAATTGCTTTCAAACCTTTCACTAGATCCAAGAGCAAACCTGACTGCTGGTCTCTTTCATGCTGACGAAGCCATATTCAACCTTGAAAAAATCATATCATTAAAGAAACCTGATGGATTTTATGATCCAAAAAACATTGAAGGCGGTGTCGAGGAAATAGATGAAGATAACGATCAGCAATCTACAATTGAATCCAGATCAAGCAATAAAAGATTTCCTATGCTTAGCTTTTCAAATACTGACATGGCCTTTAATAAAAATATATTAGTTGTTGGAAACTATCATGGTTTTAATATTTACTCTCTTCAAAACCCTAATGCACCTGAATTAATTTCATCTGTCATTTGTCCAGGCGGTCAAGGTGATGTATCTATTGTTGGAGATTTGTTGATAATGTCAGTTGAAGAAACTAGAGGACGTGTAGATTGTGGTCTTCAGGGAGCCTCATCTGATCCGACCCCTGAAAGGTTTAGAGGTCTAAGAATTTTTGATATTTCAAATTTACGATTACCTAAACAAGTGGCTCAAGTTCAAACATGCAGAGGTTCTCACACTCACTCTGTTGTAGTTTCTGAGACCGAAGATAAAAAAATTATTGTGTATAATTCTGGAACCTCATCTGTTCGAGATCAAGAAGAATTGGATTCCTGTTACGAAGCAATACCTGGTGATGATAGAACAGCTCTCTTTAGAATTGACGTTATTGAAATTCCCATAGACAATCCTGCTAATTCTTCGATAGTTAAAAGTCCAGCAGTTTTTGCTGATCTTGAAACTGGAGTTTTAGCTGGTTTATGGAGAGGGGGCGATCATGGTGATGAAACTCAAAGCACCTCCAGAACAGATCAATGCCATGATATTACTGTATTCCCTACTGCAAAAATTGCTGCAGGTGCTTGTTCAGGCAATGGTATTCTTTTTGATATAAGTGATCCACTGAATCCCGTAAGAATGGATGTCGTTTCTGACATTGGTTTTGCATATTGGCACTCTGCTACTTTCAATAACAATGGAACCAAGGTTGTATTTACTGATGAATGGGGTGGTGGCGGAAGAGCAAGATGTAGAGCTTGGGATCCATTAGATTGGGGCGCAAATGCTATTTATGACATTATCGATGGAAAATTAATATTTAAATCTCATTATAAAATGAGTGCACCCCAACAAGAAACTGAAAATTGCGTTGCCCATAACGGTTCAATTATTCCTATTAAGGGGAAAGATATTATGGTCCAAGCTTGGTATCAGGGAGGAATTTCTTTAATGGATTTTACCAACTCAGATAATCCAATTGAGATTGCTTATTTTGATAGAGGGCCTATATCCAGCAAAAAATTAATTACTGGCGGTTATTGGTCTGCATATTACTATGAAGGTAATATTTATGCCTCAGAGATTGTTCGTGGACTTGATGTATTTCAATTAACACCAAGTAAGTTTTTGACATTAGATGAAATAAATGAAGCAAAAAATGCCTATCCTGTGTTTGGGGAGCGAAGATTATTTAATCCTCAACAGCAAATTCCTATGACTTGGCCTGCTGAATAAAATCTAATGAAGCATAGTAAACTAATGTTAATTAGGAATTTATTTTTATGTTCTTCATTTTTATTTATTTTTTTATAAGCTCCTCAAGTATAATTAATGCATGAATATTAAATATATCACTTGTATTTTTGGAGCCATTCTTATCAGCTCATGCACCCCATCAATCAACCCTGTCGATGATGGCCTCAACAACCAAATTCTTCATTTTGGCAATGGTTCAGAACCTCAAGGATTAGATCCTCATATTGTTACAGGCGTACCTGAGCATCATCTCTTAATTTCTATGTGTGAAGGATTAACCATTGCTAATCCACGAGGCGGTGAAAATCTACCAGGAGTAGCTGAATCATGGAACATTAGTCCAGACGGAAAAACTTATACTTTTTATTTAAATAAGAATGCAATGTGGTCAAATGGCGATGCTCTAACAGCCCAGGACTTTGTTTGGTCATGGATGAGGATATTGACCCCATCACTTGGCTCTCAATATCCTGACATGCTCTATTACCTAAAAGGTGCAGCAGACTTTCATCAGGGGAAAACCGATGACTTTTCAACAGTAGGAGTAAAAGCTATAAATGATCATGAGTTAAGAGTAGAGTTAAACAACCCAACCCCATTTTTTATTAGACTTTTAAGTCACTACAGCACATATCCCGTTCACAAAGAAACTGTATTAGCGCATGGATCAATTGATGATAGGAATGGTTTGTGGACACGTCCCGGAAACTTTGTTTGCAATGGACCAATGAATTTAAAATCTTGGGAGCTTAATAAGCAAATTACAGTAGAAAAAAATCCATTGTATTGGGATGCTGATAAAGTTCAGCTTAACGAGATTAGATACTACCCTGTTTCAAATGAGTCTACCGAGGATAGAATGTTTAGAGCAGGCCAACTTCATGTGACCAATGTTGTTCCTTTGGAAAAATGCCCAGTTTATATTGAAAATAATAATCCTAATTTAAGAATAGAACCTTACATGGGTACATATTTTTATAGAGTTAATACGTTACATCCAGTCCTCAAAGATAAAAAGGTTAGATTGGCCTTAGCCTATGCTTTAAACAGGAATCAAATTGTTGATAAGGTTTCTAAATGTGGTCAAAAAGCTGCTTATTCATTTACGCCTCCAGGTTCTGCAGGATATGAACCTGATACTGAAATACCATTTGATCCAACTTTAGCAAGATCTTTGCTAGCTGAGGCTGGCTACAAAGATGGCATTGATTTTCCAGTTCTTGAAATACTTTTTAATACTCAAGAAGGTCACAGAAAGATAGCCTTAGCCGTGCAACAAATGTGGCAAGAAAATTTAGGCATCTCAGTGCAGTTGGTGAACCAAGATTGGAAGGTTTATTTAGCCAGAGAAATGACTGGTGATTTCCAGATCTCTAGAGCTGGTTGGATTGGAGATTATGAAGACCCAAATACATTTCTAGATACACTCAGACCCAATAGAGGGAATAATAAAACTGGTTGGGAAAATGAGGAGTATGATCAATTGTTAGAGCTTGCAAATTCAACAAATGAAAAGTCTCTTCGATATGATTATCTTATGCAGGCAGAGCGATTGTTAATTAGTGAAATGCCTATTATTCCTATTTATACTTATGTTCGACAATATCAGCTCTCTAGCGACGTTAAGGGCTGGTATCCGAATCTATTAGATACCCATCATCCTAAATTTATATATTTAGAAAGATAGTCATTTAAATGCTGCAAGTTATTCTTAAAAGAGTTGCAATTGCAATACCAGTTATTTTGATTGTTGCCTCTCTCACATTCTTTTTAGTTCGAATGGCTCCTGGCGGTCCTTTTGATGCAGAAAAGGTTGTTCCTCCACAAGTCATGAAAAATCTTAATGCAGTCTATAATTTAGATGCTCCATTAATAATTCAATACAAGGATTATATGTTTAATCTTGTTCAGGGAGATTTTGGGCCATCATTTAGATACCCCGGTAGATCTGTAACAGAGATGATCTTCACAGGCCTGCCTGTTACTTTTGAGTTAGCTTTTTACGCAATAATTGTTGCCATGATCATCGGCAGTCTTGCAGGCATCATTGCAGCAGTGAAGAGGAATACATTATTAGATTACATTCCTATGACTATTGCGATGATTGGAATCTGTATGCCGACATTCCTGCTGGGACCATTATTAGTTTTATACTTCGGTATTCACCTTGAAGTTTTGCCTGTTTCTGGTTGGGGCTCGCTTGCAGGAGATAAGATTTTGCCTTCTATAACTCTTGGAGCTGCTTACGCTGCTTATATCGCCAGGCTGAGTAGAGGAGGCATGCTAGAAACACTGAGCCAGGATTACATACGAACAGCTAGAGCAAAGGGATTGCCGGAATATAAAGTCATTATCAATCATGCTCTGCAAGGCGGCCTTGTTCCAGTGGTTTCATTTTTAGGTCCTGCAGTTGCCGGGCTTATTGGTGGTTCATTTGTTGTTGAGACAATCTTTCAAATCCCAGGCCTTGGAAGGTTTTATGTTGAAGCAGCATTTAACCGAGATTACACCATGATCCTAGGCACCACGATTTTCTTTTCAACCCTTATTATATTTTTCAATCTTTTATCTGATATCGCTGTTCTACTCATGAACCCACGTGCGAGGAGTGAGGCATGAGTCAAGGCAGTTCATTGTGGTCAGATGCTTGGAGAAGACTGCTTGCTAATAAAGCGGCTGTAGCTGGAGGAATCATTCTTTTAATATTAATCTTTCTTGCTATTTTTGCTCCATGGATAGCTCCTCATTCCTATTCCTATCAAAATCTCGAGTTAGGAGCACAACCGCCGTCTGGAAATTTTTTATTGGGAACTGATACGCTAGGCAGAGACCTGTTTAGCAGAATCTTGTATGGTGCCAGAGTCTCATTATTGGTAGGTTTTGTCGCAACTGGTGTCGCTTTAGTTATTGGGGTTAGCTGGGGTATTATTGCTGGCTATTTTGGCGGAAGAATTGACTCTGTCATGATGAGGATAGTTGATGTTCTTTACGGACTCCCATTTATTATTTTTATTATTTTACTGATGGTGATTTTTGGAAGAAATATTTGGCTTTTATTTGGTGCCATTGGAGCTGTTGAGTGGCTTACTATGGCAAGGATTGTAAGAGGGCAAGTTTTAACAATAAAAAATCAAGAGTATGTTTTGGCCGCTCAAGCCATGGGAGTCACAAATATTCAAATGTTTAGGAAACATATATTTCCAAATATTCTTGGTCCCATTGCGGTTTATGCAACTTTAACCATTCCACAAGTTATGCTGCTAGAAGCATTTTTAAGCTTTTTAGGCCTTGGCATTCAACCACCCATGAGTAGCTGGGGTACTTTGATAAGATATGGAGTTGAATCAATGGAGGAATACTCTTGGCTTCTAATCTATCCTGGATTAACTTTTACTATAACCTTATTCGCGTTGAATTTTTTTGGAGATGGTCTAAGAGATGCACTAGATCCAAAAATTTCCTCAGATTAAAAAGCTTTAATAATAATTTTTAATACTTGGCCGGGCTTGATTTCATTATTTGGCATGGAGTTAATTTTTTTTATATCAGAAACTTCAATATTAAAAATATCAGCTATTCGATAAAGGCTATCTCCCTGTTTGACGCTATATAAAATCGTTCTTTTTTTTGAATTAATTGTTCGGTAAATATTTTGATTACCTATGTTTAATTCTTTGCCAATCCGCAATGGAGAATCCATTCTCAGCCCATTCGATTTTGCTATCTCTGAAGGCGAAATATTGTATTGAATACCAAGATTCCATAATGTATCTCCTTCGCTAATGATATGGGCTTGATAGGGGATAAATGTTTGATTTTGATCATTGCTCAAGGGAATTAACAACTCTTGGTCAAGGCTTAAGACGTTAGATGACAGGTAATTTACTTTCTTTAAAACATTTACCTCTGTATCAAACTCATCAGCTATTTTCCATAGACTGTCTCCTTTTGAAACTTTGTGGGTTACCCAGTTAATTTGATTTGTTTGAATAAACTTATCTTTTTCAAGGTTTAGCTTTGCTTCTAATTCAATCGGAATGTTAAAAGTAGTTTTAGCTCCGGGAGGTGATGCCCATTTTGTGTATCCTGCATTGAGTTTATATACAAATTCAGGCTGCAATCCTGCAAACTCACTAAAAGCTAGTATTTCAACCTGACCATCAAGCACTATATTGCCCAAAACTTGTTTGTTCGGAAAGTCTGGTAAATTAATTCCATATTTTTCGGCATTCAGAACTATTGCAAGAATTGCTTTAAATTTAGGAACATACTCCTGAGTTTGCTTTGGCAGTTTGAGATTTTTATAACCAGTTGGCTTACCTGCTTTTTTATTAATTTTTATTCTTTTTTCAAGAAGGGTTGGCCCACCATTATAAGCAGCAAGGGTATAAGTGATTTCTTTATTAAATCTATTATGAAGATAAGCCAAATATCTTACAGCCGCTTTTGATGATACCAAGGGGTCATGCCTTTGCTCATACCACCAAGTATCTTTGAGACCATATATTCTTGCCGTGGCTGGCATAAACTGCCATATACCCATTGCCCCTGAGGCTGAAATTGAAAATGGGTCATAGTTACTTTCAATATATGGAAGCAGCGCTAATTCTGGGGGCAGTCTGTATCTCTCTAATTCCTCAAGCACAAAATAAATGAAGTACCTTCCTTTCTCAAGAAGCTTATTAAGTTGTTCGGGATTAGAAAGATATGCATTAACATATTCAAGAGTTTTCTCATCAAGATCCTCTTGATTCGATGAGTTGGCATCTTTTATTCGATCCCAGACATTTTTATAATCAGGAACATTGCTTGATATCTCAATTGGAGTAGGCTCAACATACTGGTCAGCCTGGATAATTGATGGTAATTCACAGCTCGAAGATAGAAGTAATACAGAAAATAATACGAATCTATTCATGGCTTTAAATTTTATAATCTTTGGATTAGGTATGACTCTTTGTATATAGATAAAAGATTGCCTTCATTAGTTACAATTAACCAAATATAATTATTAGTATAAGCTTTTATAGATTGAATAGTCATAAGTATCAATGTCATATTTTAACTCATGAAGCAGGTAATTATTTATACAGATGGTGCCTGCAGAGGTAATCCTGGTCCGGGAGGTTGGGGCGCGCTTATTAGGTTTGATAGTGTGGAAAAAAAAATATTTGGCGGCCAAGCTAATACAACCAATAATCAAATGGAGCTTTCAGCAGCAATTGAGGGTTTGGCTATATTAAAAGAGCCCTGCAATGTAGAGCTTTTTACAGATTCAAAATATGTCATGGATGGAATTACTCAATGGATCCAAAACTGGAAAAAAAATAATTGGAGAACCGCTGCAAAAAAAGATGTTAAAAATAAAGAATTATGGCAAAAATTAGATCAATTAATTGCTCAGCATCAAGTACAATGGCGCTGGGTTAAGGGTCACTCTGGAGATGCTGGCAATGAAGCAGCAGACTTGTTGGCCAACAAAGGAATAGACTCTATCTTATGACAAAAAAACTCATTGTTCTTGATACCGAAACAACCGGACTGGAGGTTGAACAGGGTCATCGGATTGTTGAAGTAGGCGCTGTTGCACTTGCAGATAGAAAAAGAACAGATCTGCATTTTCACTCATACCTAAATCCTCAAAGATCAATTGATGAAGAGGCTGAGAAAGTGCATGGCCTATCAATGGAAAGACTGTCGAGTGAACCGGAGTTCTCGGAGATTGCTGAGAGTTTTTTAGAATTTGTGGAAGGAAGCATTTTAGTAATTCATAATGCTGCTTTTGATTTAGGTTTCCTCAATGCTGAATTAAAAAGAGCTTCTTCGCAGTACCCAACTCTTGAAGAAATATGCGATGTTGAAGATACCTTACTGATGGCAAGAAATAAATTTCCAGGCCAACGCAATTCCTTAGATGCGCTTGCAAATAGATTCGAGGTTACAGGGTACGATAGAAGTTTTCATGGCGCTTTGTTAGATGCAAATATTCTTGCCGATGTATACATTCACCTAACAGGCGGTCAAAGCAAATTTGAATTTATGACATCAAATGCAAGCTCAAATTCCAATAGTCAGTCAGGAGATTTAAAAATTGATTTCAAGAAATTTCCTATTCCAAAAATTATGGTTTCCCAGGAAGATATCTTGAACCACGAGCAAAGAATTATAGCAATCAACTCAAAAAGAGAATCATCATGACGAAAGTTACAAGATTTGCACCAAGTCCCACTGGAGCATTGCATATAGGCGGCGTGAGAACTGCTTTATTTAATTATGTGTATGCAAAGCAAAACAAAGGAAAGTTCCTCATCAGGATTGAAGACACAGATGCTGAAAGGTCAACCAGAGAGTTTGAAACAAATATCCTGAAGGGCTTATCTGACCTAGGGATTAATCCCGATGAACTTCCTGTAAGACAGTCTGAAAGATCGGAGTTATATCAACATGCTGTTAAGGAAATCATAGAATCTGGTAAAGCTTATTACTGTAATTGCAGCAAAGAAAGATTAGATGAAATGAGGGCTAAACAACAATCTAAAGGTCTCAAGCCTCAATATGATGGGAAATGTAGGAATTTAAATCTTCAAGCTGATGCTTCAACTGTGTTGAGATTAAAAACACCTCAAGATGGTGAGCTAATTTTTCATGATTTGGTTCGAGGTGAGGTTATCTTTCAGAATTCTGAGTTGGATGACTTGATTCTGCTAAGGAGCGATGGATCACCAACCTACCACCTTTGCAATGTCATTGACGACTATGAGCAAAAAGTTACTACAGTGGTCAGAGGTGAGGATCATTTAAGCAATACCCCTCGTCAAATACATATTCAACATGCATTAGGCTATCCCTCTCTTGAATATGCCCATTTGCCAATGGTCCTTGGCCCAGACAAAAAAAGATTATCTAAGAGAAATGCTGTTACAAGTTTGCAGGATTATTTTGATCAGGGGTATCTTGAGTCATCCATGATTAATATGCTTGCGCGTTTAGGCTGGTCTAAGGGCGATAAAGAAATTTTTTATATCGAGGACTTGATTTCAGATTTTAGAATCCAAGAGGTTCAAAAGGCTGGAGCTATTTTTGATTCTGCCAAACTTGATTGGATTAACAATCATCATTTAGCAGCACTGCCGTTTGATGATTTCATGCAGAAATTGATTCCATTTCTTGAAATTGTTGGGATTGATTATACTCAAAAGGGCAACAGCAAAGATATCATCGCTGCCATGAGAAGCTCTAAGCCAACCCTCCTTGGCGTTGCTAAAGACCTTGCACCTTATTTTTCTCCAGTGGACTCTTATGATGAAAAAGCTGCAGATAAATTTTTAAGAGGAGCAGAATCAGTTTTAGAATTTGTTCAAAGAAAACTGAACAGTCTTGAGGTTTGGAATGAAAAGTCCATAGACCATGCATTACAGGAGGCTCAAACCGCATTAAGCCTGCCCACCCCTAAACTCAATCAACCTATAAGAATAGCAATGACGGGCTCCACTCAGTCACCATCGCTAGGCCTAACTCTCTCTTTATTTGATGCAGTTGAGGTGAATCATAGAATTGATGCAGCATTAAAATATTTAGCCAATCAACACTAGTTAACACAAGATGCAATTATAGCTCTGGGATGTTCTGAAATCAGTGTTTCTAAAATTTCCAAGGAAATTCCTTGCGTGATCCCATATTCAGAAATGCTGATTATCTCATTTGGTTCGACAAGCAGATTATCAGAAATTTTTTCTAAACCGTCATAAGCATCTAATAAATTTAAATCTTCATCATTTTTAAAAGGGTAAAAAATTTTTTTCTTAAATTTGTTTTTAGTTAATTGATCTGACTCAGTGAGAACATGATAGTTTTTTGATACATCCATGAATTCTAGCTCATCATTTCTTAGCTTATCGCCTGCGCTTGAAGACATTTCTTTACCAACAATCTCCAGAGACTGCATTGATTGGTATTGAAAAATGCTAATTGAACCAAGCGAGGCATAAAAAGGATTCAGCTCTGAATTAACATAGTTTCTTTCATATCCCTCAAGTGTAAGAAGAGAAGAGGCTAATGGAGCATGTTTATTTTCATAATAATCTCTAAAATCTACATCAGATAGACCGTCTATTTTATGAATAAAAGCTAGGGCTTTAATCAATTTGAATTGCTACTCCTGCATTAGGTCGCCTTAGGTCTGCAAACCCTTCATTGCCCTTTGAAGATATTAATATGCTTTGTGTTGAACCCATGGTTTTGGATTCTTGTAACTCATGCCCATAGGATGCAAGAATCTTCAAAGTATCATTGCTAAAGCCTTTTTCTAAACGCAAATTTTTGTAAGGCCAATCTTTGTGAAGTCTTGGTAGCATCGTTGCCTCGCCAAGATTCAAAT
>Ga0209309_10002155_pt1 | contig 18379 bp, 16 predicted proteins | sample COGITO_mtgs_1204_2_FD_184807 | JGI IMG/M metagenome (GOLD analysis project Ga0209309, IMG submission 184807) | Pelagic marine microbial communities from North Sea - COGITO_mtgs_120412 (SPAdes) (version 2) | ecosystem: Environmental > Aquatic > Marine > Epipelagic ... | reverse complement strand
TTGCATTAGAAACAATTTTGGAAGCTTTGCTTAACAACTCTGTTTTAATTCCAGTTGAATAAGGCATTAAATCATTTCTAGTTCTAATTGCCATTACAATTTCCTCAAGCGCAGCATTACCTGCTCGTTCACCAATACCATTAATTGTACATTCTACTTGTCGGGCACCAGCAGAAACTCCTGCTAAAGAATTTGCAACAGCTAAACCTAAGTCATTGTGACAATGAACAGATAAAATAGCTTTATCAATATTTGGAACTTTATTTTTTAATGTAGAAATAATTTTAGTAAATTCAGAAGGAATTGTATATCCAACTGTATCTGGGATATTAATTGTTTTTGCACCACTACTTATCGCTAATTCAACTATTTTACACATAAAATCCATATCAGTTCTTGTTCCATCTTCGCATGACCACTCAACATCATCTGTAAGATTTCTTGCATAAGAAACACTTTCTTTAATAGCATCTAAAACTTGTTCGGGAGATTTATTTAACTTATGTTTCATGTGAAGTGGACTTGTTGAAATGAAGGTGTGAATTCTAAATCTTGGAGCAGCTTTTAAAGCCTCATGACATGCATCTATATCCTTTTTACTAGCTCGAGATAATCCACATGGAATGGAATTTTTTAAGATTTTACTTATTGCAGTTACAGCTTCAAAGTCACCTGGTGAAGCGATTGGAAATCCAGCTTCTATAATATCAATTCCAAGTTCATCAAAAATTCTTGAAATTTGAATTTTTTCCTCAAGACTCATAGACGCTCCAGGTGATTGCTCGCCGTCACGCATTGTAGTATCAAATATAAAAATTTTATTTTTATCGCTCATAACTAAAAATTTTGAGAAACTATAATACAATCTATGAGAGAGATTGCAAAATAATTGTCAAATTATGATTACAATAATTGATCGTTTTAGGTTTCTAATAAAAATTAACTTTTATCGCTATCTATAAGTTTGTTTTTACCTATCCAAGGCATCATATCTCTTAGCTTAGATCCTACTTTTTCAATAGAATGATCTGCTAGGTCTTTTCTTGTTTTTAAAAAATTTTTCTGACCACCTTCACATTCTTTCATCCAATCTTTGGTAAATTTTCCAGATTGAATATCGGCTAATACTTCTTTCATTCTTTTTTTTGTTTCATCTTTTTTGATTATTCTTGGTCCAGATACATACTCGCCATACTCTGCTGTATTTGAGATAGAATAATTCATATTAGCAATCCCGCCCTCATAAATTAAATCAACAATCAATTTAACTTCATGCAAACATTCAAAATAAGCCATTTCAGGTTCGTATCCTGCTTCAACTAATGTTTCGTAACCATTTTTAATTAACTCTACTAAACCACCACAAAGAACTGTTTGTTCTCCAAATAAATCAGTTTCACATTCATCTTTAAAAGTTGTTTCAATAATTCCCGATTTTCCTCCACCAATTGCTGATGCATATGATAATGCAAGATCTCTTGCTTTTCCTGTTCCATCTTGATGAACTGCCATCAAACAAGGAACTCCACCACCTTTTTCATATTCACTTCTTACTAAATGACCAGGTCCTTTAGGAGCAACCATAAATACATCTAAATCTTTTTTTGCTTCAATTAATTTATAATGAATATTTAATCCATGGGCGAAAGCTATACTTGCTCCTGGTCTAATCCTTTGTTCAATATGATTCTTATAAACTGTCGCTTGTAATTCATCTGGGGTAAGTATCATAGCAACATCTGCCCACTCAGCCGCATCTGACAAGTTCATAACTTTTAAACCTTTAGACTCTGCTTTTACCTTACTTGCAGATCCATCCCTAAGTGCTACAACAACTTCTTTTACTCCGCTATCTTTTAAGTTTAGAGCATGAGCATGTCCTTGGCTTCCATATCCAAAAATTGCTATCTTTTTATTTTTAATTAAATCTACATCTGCATCTTTTTCATAAAACATTTTCATATTTTTCTCCTTTTAATAATTAGTTAAATATTTCTGCGCCTCTTGTCATTGCAACCGCTCCAGTTCTTGAGACACTGATAAGACCAAGTGGTTTTAAATTTTTATTCATTTTATCTATTTCTCTTCTTAGGGCTGTAATTTGAATTACAACTGATTTACTTGATTTATCTAATATAACTGGATTAAATTTTTTACAAGCATTTAAAGCTTTTTTAATTTTTGCCTGATTTCCAACTACTTTTAATAAAGCCATTTCTTTGAAAATTACTTTTTTATCATCTCTTTTGAAATTTGCTACTTTATGGACTGGAACTAACTTTTTTAATTGTAAGGTAATTTGTTCAATTACTTGTGGTGTTCCTATTGTAACAATTGTAACTCTAGAAAGATTTTTTTTATGATCAACTTCTGCAACTGCTAAAGACTCTATATTATAGCCTCTCCCTGAAAATAATCCGACAACTCTAGCTAAAACTCCTGCTTCGTTGTCCACCCAAATAACAAAAATATGTGTATCTAATTTTCCAATTTTAGTTGGCGTGCTGTAGGCTGATTTTGCTTTTACCATTTTAAACTAAAGCCTTTCCTTTTCCTGTAATCTTGTTTTCGTCCTGATCTTTTGGACCTAATAACATTTGATTATGAGGTTTTCCAGATGGAATCATTGGAAAACAATTTTCGTCTTGATCAACATGACAATCAAAAATTACAGGTCTATTTGTATTGATCATTTCTATAATTTTTTCGTCTAATTCATCCGGATTTTTTGCTCTAATACCTACACAGCCATAAGCTTCTGCTAATTTTACAAAATCAGGCAATGCCTCTGAATAACTCTCTGAATAGTTTTTTTCATGCAATAATTCCTGCCATTGCCTAACCATACCCATATATTGATTGTTTAAGATAAATATCTTAATTGGCAGGTTATATTGAACAGCTGTCGAAATTTCTTGCATTGTCATCAAAATTGAAGCTTCTCCAGCAATATCTACAACCAGTTTTTTAGGATGTGCTACTTGCACACCTACGGCAGCTGGCAATCCATAACCCATAGTACCAAGTCCACCGGATGTCATCCATCTATTAGGCTTATTAAACTTATAGTGTTGTGCGGCCCACATTTGATGCTGTCCAACTTCAGTTGTTATATAAGTGTCTTGGTCTTTTGTTAATTCATATAATCTCTTAACTGCGTGTTGGGGTTTAATAATTGTATCACTATTAATAAAGTTTAAAGATTGTTTTGTTCTCCACTTTTCAATTTTTTGCCACCATTTAGAAATTTTTTGTTTGTTAGATTTTTCTAAATTTAAATTTTTCTTTTTTAAAGTTTTTGTTGTAGATTGAATTACTTCACTAACATCACCAACAATCGATAAGTCAACTTTTACAATTTTATTTATTGATGATGGATCAATATCGATATGAACTTTTTTTGATTTTGGAGAAAATTCATCAATTTTTCCTGTAATTCTATCGTCAAATCTAGCTCCAATGTTAATTAATAAATCACAATCATGCATTGCATTGTTTGCTTCATAAGTCCCATGCATTCCCAACATTCCTAAAAATTGATTATCATCTCCTGGGTAAGCACCAAGCCCTTGAAGAGTTGATGTTATCGGAAATCCCGTTATAGAAACTAGTTCTCTCAACAATTCACTTGCTTTTGGCCCTGAATTAATTACGCCACCTCCTGTATAGAAAACTGGTCTTGAAGCCTTAGACATTAAATTAATTAATTGATCAATATCTTTTTGATTAAATCTATTTGATATTTTTTCTTTTAATTTTTTTTCTTTTTTTAGTTTAGAATATTTAGCTTTTGCAAATTGAACATCTTTTGGAATATCAACTAATACTGGTCCTGGTCTTCCAGTAGTGGCTACTTCAAATGCTTCATGCATAATTCTTGGTAAATCATGAATATCTTTAACTAACCAATTGTGTTTTGTGCATGGTCTTGTGATTCCTGTTGTATCACATTCTTGAAAAGCATCCGTCCCGATTAAATGAGTCGGTACTTGACCTGAAATACAAACCAAAGGTACAGAGTCCATGTAAGCATCCGTTAATGCTGTTACTACGTTTGTTGCCCCTGGACCTGATGTAACCAACACAACACCTGGTTTTCCACTTGATCTAGCATAACCTTCTGCTGCATGACCTGCTCCTTGTTCATGTCTAACTAAAATATGTTTTATAGATGGATGGTTTTTTAATTCATCATATATTGGGAGCACTGCTCCACCTGGGTAACCGAAAAGATATTCTACTTTTTGATCCTCCAAACACTTAAATACAATTTCTGCCCCAGAATATAAATTACTCATTTTGGCAATCTATTCGACTTTATATTAATTGGTCAAGTTTAAGAGACAATTTATTTAATCTTTTTATAAAATCATCGATCTTATTGGGATTGATTTTTTTCCAAGACTTCATCCTACTTCTAGCCCATGTAGCTTGTCTTTTAGCGTATTGTCTTGTTTTAATAGAAATTAACTCTTGTGCCTTTTCTAGATTGATTTGACCTTTTAAGTACTGTGTCAATTCGGCAACCCCTATTACTTTCCTCACACTATGATCCTTTTTAATTTTTAGTTTAACAAATAATTTAACTTCCTTAATGGCACCTTCTTCGATCATCGTTTTAGTTCGTTGAGATATTTTTCTAAGAAGTATTTCTCTATCACAATCAATATATAATTTTAAAAATTCATTTTCTTTAAATTCAGATTTAGTTTCATTAATCCAATCATACATAGAAATTTTTGTATAATATTTAATTTCGTAAGCTCTAATCGATCTTTGTGTGTCATGTGAGTCAAATTTATCTTTTACTTTGGGGTCAATTTTTAAGAGTTTTTTATAAAATTTTTTTTGTTTATCTCTTTTTTGCATTAATCTAATTTTTTTTCTAATCACTGCTGGCACTTCTGGAATTTTAACAAGTCCACTTACTAACGATTGAAAATATAGACCTGTTCCACCAACTAAGATTGGAGTTTTTTTTCTTTTTTGAATATCTTTTATGATTTTGATTGTTTTATTTAACCATTGGCCAGTTGAAAAATTTTTATTTAAATCTATCGATCCATATAAATGATGTTTAATTTTTTTTTTATCTTTTATTGTAGGTCTAGCAGTTAAAATCTTTAACTTTTTGTAAACCTGCATGCTATCAGCATTAATAATTTCGCCATTAATTTTTTTAGCAATCTTTATAGCAAAATTAGATTTACCTGAAGCTGTTGGACCTGAAATTAAAATAATCTTGGACTTTCTGTCCATTATTAATCTAATTTAACACCAATATATCTTTTTTGGTTTTGATTATTATAAATTACAATTAAAATAGTTTTTTGACTAGACTTCAGCGCTGCTACAACTATTTTTTCAAGATCATTTTTAGATTTAATTTTTTTCTTTTGAGCCTCAACTATTATATCGCCTATCTTTAGATAGTTCACTGGGCTGTTTTCATCGATCTTAGTAATTACCAACCCTGTTGTTTGATTTGGAAGTTTTCTCTCTTCAATATCTTTTTTGTTTAACAGTCTTACTGTAATTTTTAGTGATTTAATTTCTAAATTTTCTAATTTTTTAGTTTCAGTTTTCTTTTTTTTCTCATTAAAATCCTCAGATGTTTCTAGTCTTCCTAGTTTAATTTTTTTAGTAATTTCTTTTTTATTTCTCCAAATTTTTACATCTACAGTTTTTCCAACTTTTGTCTGAGCTACAATCATAGGTAATTCTTTCATTTCATTTATTTTTGTGCCATTAAATTCTAGTATTATGTCTCCAGATTTAATTCCCGCTTTGTCAGATGGACTTTTTTTTGCAACACTTGCAACTAATGCTCCTCTTGGTTTGTCTAATTTTTCAACATCAGCTATTTCCTTTGTCACTACTTGAATTCTAACTCCAAGCCAACCTCTTTTAGTCTCACCAAATTCTATTAATTGATCTATAACTTTTTCTGCACTATTAGATGGAATTGAAAAACCTATTCCTATTGATCCACTCTGTCCAAGAATGGCTGTATTAATTCCAATCACATCACCGTTCATGTTAAATAAGGGTCCACCTGAATTCCCAGAATTTATTGAAGCATCAGTTTGAATATAATCTTCATATCTTGAGAGACCGATTGATCTATTCCTTGCTGAAATAATCCCTGAGGTTACTGTTCCACCAAGCCCAAATGGGTTACCTATTGCTATAACCCAATCACCTATTCTTGCTTTATCTGAATTTCCAAATTTTACAGGTGTGAATTTTTCTTTTGACTCTATTTTTAATACCGCAATATCTGATAAGGGATCTTGTCCAATTATTGTAGCTTTATATTCTTTGTCTCCATCAACTCTCACTACAATGTCTTCTGCGTCTTGAATTACATGATTGTTAGTAATTACAATACCTTTTTCATCAATTATAAAACCTGATCCTAATGCAGAGGATTGTCTTTTCTGTGGTGTGCCAAATTCTTTAAACATATCTTCAAATGGTGATCCTGGAGGAAATTTAAATCCTGGGAATGGATTTGTGTTGGTAATTACAGTTGTAGTTGTTGAAATATTAACTACAGATGGCATTAATCTCTCAGCTAAATCAGCAAACGAAGTTGGAACAGTTTTTGAATTCGATTTAATTGAAAAACTAAATGTTATAAGTAATGTAACTAATATAATTTTGACTTTTTTCATACTAACTCTTTATATAGTAAATAATTATAAATCCTAAAACTGCAAAAATCAGCCCACCTGATCTTAATTGACTGTCTTTTATAAGCTCTATTTTTTTTAACATACTTTTCATTTTTGATGGAAATAAGGCGTATAAAATTCCTTCAATAAAAAGAAAGAGACCAAACGCTATGATCAGTTCTCTCATAATGCAATTAATTATTCAGATTTAGGTTTAATGTTTCCAAAAAATTTAAAAAATTCACTGTCTGGAGATAAAATCAACGACGTGTCTCCGCCAATTAGAGCAGTTTCATATGCTTGCATCGCTCTATAGAATGCAAAAAATTCAGGATCTCTTCCAAAGGCTTCAGCAAAAATTTTATTTCTTTGACCATCTCCTTCACCTTTCATAATTTCAGAGTCTTTGTTTGCATCTGCTAAAATTATAGAAACTTCTTTGTCAGCAGTTGAAGTAATCGTCACAGCCATCTCTGCTCCTCTCGCTCTAAACTCTTTCGCTTCTCTTTCCCTTTCAGTCTGCATTCTTCGATAAATGGCCTCACTGTTAGCTTGAGGTAAATCAGCTCTTTTAATTCTTACATCTACAATTTTAATCCCAAATTTTTGAGCTTCTGTGTTAACACCTTCTTGAATTAAAGACATTTGCTTAGATCTATCTTTTGATAGTAATGTTTGTAATTCCTGTTGTCCTAAAACATTTCTTATTCTTGAGTTGATGATTGTTGATAATCTTGATCTTGCAACTCTTTCATTTCCAACTGATATATAAAATTTTAAAGGATCTATAATTTGAAATCTTGCAAATGCATCTACAATCAATCTTTTCTGATCTGATGCAATAACTTCTGCTGGTGGTGTATCAAGATTTAAAATCCTGCTGTCTAGAAAAACAACATTTTGAATAAAAGGTATCTTAAAATTTAATCCTGGTTTTAATATAATTTTTTTAGGATCACCAAATTGTAATACAATCGCTTGATTAACCTCTTTAACTATAAATATAGAGAAAAAAGCTAACGCTCCTATTATAAAAATTACTGGTAATAAAATTTTTTGTGCTTTCATTAATTTGTAACTTTCTTTTTGCCTAATTCAGGAAGTGGTAAGTACGGAACTACTCCTGAGCCTGAATTCTTATCAATAATTACTTTATCTATATCAGCTAAAACTTTTTCCATAGTTTCTAAATACATTCTGTCTTTAGTAACTTTTTTGGCTTTTGCATATTCGTTATAAATAGATACAAATCTGCTTGCTTCACCCTCTGATGCTGCTACAACTCTTTGTTTGTATGCCTCTGCTGCTTGCATAATTTTTGCAGCTTCCCCTCTTGCTCTTGGAATTACATCATTAGCGTAAGCTTCCGCCTCATTTTTAGATCTTTCCATATCTGCTCTCGCTGCTTGAACATCTCTAAATGCATCAATTACTTGATCTGGTGGATCCGCTTTTTGAGTTTGAACCTGTGTCACTTGAATACCACTATTGTATTCATCTAAAATTGATTGAATAATTTCTTGTGTCTCAATTTCAATCTTAGCTCTTCCCTCAGTCAAAATAGGTTGAATATCACTTTTTGCTATAACTTCTCTCATTGCTGTTTCTGCTGCTGCTTTTACTGTTCCTTCTGGATCTTGTATTTCAAATAAAAATTTTCCGGCATCTTTAATTACCCAAAATACTGAAAAATCTATATTAACTATATTTTCATCTCCAGTTAACATCAAACTTTCTTGTGGAACATCTGCAACTCCTCCGCCAGAAGAAAAACCACTATCTCTCTCAGATCTAAAACCAATATCTATTCTATTAACTTTTGTAACTTTTGGTGTTTCAACAGATTCTACTGGAAAAGGAACATGATAGTTTAATCCTGGTTGAGTAGTTTTTACAAATTTACCAAATCTTAAAACTACACCTTGTTCGTCTGGAAGCACTCTATATAAACCACTTGCTAACCACACAAACCCAAGAATAATTAATATCAATCCTATTGGTTTGCCCCCTGATGAACTTCCACCAGGTAAAAATTTATTTATTTTACTCTGTATATCTCTAATTATTGCATCTATGTCTGGTGGCGTTGGTCCTTTTCCTGATCCATTTCCTCCACCTGGGGGTGTTCCCCATGGGCTTCCACCTCTACTTTGAAAATCGTCTGACATATAGAAAATATATAATGTCTTTATGACAAAAAACAAGTAATGATGACGTTATGACAGATAAAAAGCCCGAACTAAGTGACGCAATGAAAGCTAAATTAGAGCCTAAAAAATTCACAAAGAACCCAATTTTAGGAACAAAATTTACAATTGCAATTTCAAGTGCAAAAGGTGGAGTTGGAAAATCTACTTTTGCAACAAATCTAGCTCTTGCTCTAAAACAAATTGGTTGCAAAGTTGGATTGTTAGATGCTGATATTTATGGTCCATCAATCCCAAAAATGTTTGATATAAATGAAAAACCAAAAAGTGATGGTCAAACTTTAGCTCCTATTGTTAAATATGATATTCAGTGCATGTCGATTGGCTTTCTAGCAGACCAACAAACTCCAATGATTTGGCGTGGCCCAATGGTTACAAGTGCTATAAAAACTTTTACTCAAAAAGTTTCATGGAAAGATTTAGATTTTATAATTGTTGATATGCCACCAGGTACTGGAGATACGCAATTAACATTTTCTCAAGAAATCAAAATGGATGGAGCAATAATAGTGTCTACTCCTCAAGAGGTAGCTCTTCTAGATGTAAAAAGAGGAATTAAAATGTTTGATAAGCTTGGTGTTAAAATTTTAGGCTTAGTAGACAATATGAGTTATTTCACGGGAGATGATGGTAAAAAGTATAAAATATTTGGAGAAGGCGGTGTTAAAAAAACTGCTGACGAATTTGATAAAAAATTCTTAGGAGAAATCCCAATTAATTCTGAAGTTGGAAAATGTGGCGATGAAGGAAAACCAATTGTTGAAACTAATCCTGATCATGAAATTTCTAAAATATATTTAGATTTTGCAAATAAAATTAAATCAACTTATCTTTAAGATCAAAAGCTATCATTAACTCATTCCATTCCCTTTTTGATAAACCGGAGTTATCTGCGTTAACGTTTTCACCTTTGATAAGTTTTTGAATAATAATTTTTCCTTTTGCTGATACTTCTGTTCCACCAACCCTATAATCCATAAAAGCATCATAAGTAATTGGAACCCATTTTTTTACAGTATCCAACATGATGTCTGCATACACTCTAATTTCATATTGAGCATGGCTATCAGCTCTCAGTCTTAAAAAATTCATTAGATTTAATAAATCTGTTTTCCAATACCACTGCGTATAAGTGTTTAAAGTTAAATTCATTCTTGCAAGTTCTCTTGCTAATCCTTTTTTATTTTCATCAATCGTTGAACCATCAAACCTTTGATTAAGCATCATCTCATAATTATTATAAGTTCTTTCTGCATCATCTTTTAAAAGTTCTAAAACTTCTTTTGCTTGCTTTCCTTCAATAACATCGCCTCTGCCTTGTCTATTACTTGATGATTGTGCTGCTAAATTTTCTGTTGATGGTAAATAAAATTCTTTATCTAAAATTGAATATCTTGCTGAGTATTCATTAACATTTGCTGTTCTATGTCTAATCCATTGACGAGCAATAAAAATTGGAAGCTTAATATGATATTTAATTTCACACATTTCAAATGGTGTGCTGTGCCAGTGTCTCATTAAATATTTTATTAAACCACTATCTGTTGAAACTTGTTTAGTTCCCTTTCCATAAGAAACTCTGGCTGATTGAACTATTGAGGTATCATCACCCATATAATCAATTACTCTAACAAAACCATGGTCTAAAGCTGGTATTGCCTCATAAAGAATTTTTTCAAGCTCAAGAGCTGTAACTCTTTTAGTTTGATTTTGTTGAGACTGTTGATCTTTAATCTCTTGTGATTGGTCTTTAGTTAATTTCATGATTTTTATTGAATCTCTTGTAATTGCTTTTATATTAATACTGTTGGCTTGCCAACTACGACGATAAACGAATTTCGTAATAACCATTACGGACGTGGGGGCAGTACCCACCACCTCCACCATTTACAACTTATGGGGGTGAACTAGGATCGACGGGTGACTAAAGGCTATTCTTTCGTTCGGGATTGTTCCACCGTAACGGGCTAAACTTTAAATGCTAACGAAAGTTACGCTATTGCTGCATAATTAACTTAGGTTAATTATAAAAGCACGGTCTGGGGCACCGGGTAACAGAACGCCCCTAAACAAACTATCCACGTTGATTCTATTATCTTTTTTTAATTTTAAGAGCATACACTAAAGCAGACACCTAAGTTGAAAACATATATTCATTAAATGTAGATTTTTCTATTAATAAATATTAAAGTTTTTTTATATTATGAACTTAAAAAATATATTTAAAAAATTTGTTCTTCTAGATTTATTATTAATTGTATTGGGTGTTTCTACTCTTTTTTTTGAGAATGAAACGATCCTAAGTTTTAATGAAAATATAGATCCAATGTCAGACATGTTGGGTTTAATTACACTTATTTATTTAGTTGCTTTGTTAATATGCTTATATTTTTTGTATAAATTTAAACAAATTGGAAAACAATTTTATTTTTTTATATTTATTTTTGGAATAATATTATCTCTACTTATGGGAGCAGTTGCTCAAGGTCCAATAACGTATGTTCTAGATGGATTAAGTTGGGCAAATTCAGGTGCTATACTTGTGTTGTTATATTTTAGTCCAATAAAAAAAGAATTTGATAAGTAATACAAATAAGGCGACCGAGTTACAGAACGCCCCTACTCATTTGTTAATTTAGTTTACGGAGTCAACATTATTAGATGATATATAGAAAGTAGAGTTTAGTTAGATTTAAATTCTATCCTTTTTATCTCTTTCATTATTAAATCATTTATTTTTTTACTACCCTCATATGATGGGTGAGCTTGATCAAAAATAAAAGCATTTTTATTATCATAAAAAATACATTGATCTTTATTACAAAAAATTTCTTCTAATTGAATTTTGTAAATATTTTTTACTCTCAAATTATTGAAAAAATTTACAATTTCTAAATTATATTTTCTAAAAAAATTTTTAGAATAATTCACTTTATCTTTTAAAAAGAAATCTTTATCTTTAACTATATTATTTTTATTTATTTTGATATGATCCAAAATACTCACAGGTGAAATTGGTGAAGGATATAATAATAATATTTTTTTATTTTTAGATAAACTTTCTAAACTTTCTTTAATTTTTTCTTTTAAAAATATTTTTCTGATTTCAGAATTTAAATAAATATTTTTTCTTAAAGAATATAACTCAGGAGTTTCATATTCGATTATTTTATCGTTTTGAATTTTAAGTCTTTTTTCAAAAAAAAAATTATAATCTCCATAAAATATTATATATGTATTTTTATGAGTTTTATTTTCTAAAAATTCTTTTCGGAAATTATGAACACTCTCATCACTCACAATTTTATTTAAATCTTTATTAAAATTTACAAAATTAGGCAAATATAGGTTTCCACTATAACTCATATGTATCAATCTGAATTTAGTCTTGGAAACTTGTTTAATTAGATTACTTAATAATGCATCAGTTAAAGAGTCTCCTAATAAAACTATATCACCTTTATTTTCATTTTCAGGTAATTCGTTAAATATACAAAAACCTTTATCACCTAACCTATTATGGCACGCCAATCCATTCTGAAAATTTTGTCTATAATCTAAAGTCTCATAAGTATTTATTATAACTTCTGGAAAGTGAGTTCTTTTTTTAAAACCCTCTTTAAATATGCTTGTCAAATTAAATATAAAAAGTGCTAAAATTGAAATAATTAAAATTATTAAAATTTTTAAAAAATTGCTTTTTTTATCTCTAAATGGTTTTTCAATAAAGAAATATGAAATAATTGATATAATAAGTACACTGCCTACTAAAAATAATATTTGAAGAATATTTGCATCTGTAAAATTTGTTATTCTACTAAAAGCAAAAATTGGATAATGCCAGAGGTATAAAGAGTAAGATATTAATCCAATTCCTACAAATAATTTTATAGAAAGTATTTTTGTGATAAATCCATCTTTATTTGAAAACCAAATGATTAAACAAACACCTATTATTGGAAATAAAGTATAAAATGATGGATGAAACATTTCATCATTAAAAAATAAAATATAATGCCCAATTAATAACAATCCAGTAGCAGGTAATATTAAATTAAGTGTTTTATTTTTACTTCTATGTCCTTTAGTAATCTCAAAATATGCTAATATAGAACCTGCTAATAGTTCCCAACCTCTAGTTGGCAACATATAAAAATTAAATGATAGATGTTTTCTACTACCCCAATCTGCTAGTCCTAAACTTACAACAAACCCTAATATCAAAATATGAATTAGATATTTTCTAAAATATTTAAATATAACTAAAAAAACTATTGGAAATAAAATATAATATTGCTCTTCTACTGATAGAGACCAGGTATGAAGAAATGGTTTTAATAATCCGCTTTCAGCACCATATTGTTGACCTGAATAATGAAAATAAAAATTAGAACTAAATCCAAGTGAATAAAGAATAGATTTTGAAAAATCAATAAAACTACTTGGTAACAAATACATCCAGGCAAAAGGAAGAGATGCTAGCATCACAAATAACAATGCTGGAAGTATTCGTCTTATTCGTCTTTCATAAAAATATCTAAATGAAAATGAACCTGTGGTGACCAATTCTTTTAAAATAATAGAAGTGATTAAATAACCTGAGATGACAAAAAATATATCAACCCCAATAAATCCACCTTCAAATGGTTGATGACCAAAAATAGTGATTTGAGCATGATAGAGAATAACAGCGACGACAGCAATTGCTCGTAAACCATCTATTTCTGGGCGATACGTAAGTTTCATTAAACAATTACATAACACAGAAAAATATAAAAACTAGAAAAACAAACTACGAAGAACCAAAACAAGAAATCTGGCAAATAATGAAAGCTTACCAAGAGGTTTTTACGAAGAAGTTTCTTAAAACTATATTACCTAAAGATAATAAAATTAAGTTCGTTCTACAGAACGGCCCTACTAACTAATTTATAAATTTACTCAAGTTTGGTTTAAAATATTTAGGACCCTTCATGACTTTTCCAGTTTCATTATAAATAGGTTTTCCTTTTTCATCTAACTTGCTCATGTTAGAGTTTTGAACTTCTTCAAAGCATTTATCAAGATCTATGCCAAAAGCGTGGCCAGCTCCATATGTTACATACAATATATCCGTTAAAGCATCCGCAACTTCTAAAAGATCCTTATTTTTCATAGCCTCACTTAGTTCATCTAACTCTTCTTTAATTAGATCATATCTGAGTTTATTAATCTTATCAGTACTAAAAGAGGGCTTTTTTTTAACTTCTTGGCCAAAAGTTTCCATGAAAGTTTTTACTTTATTAAAATTTGACATTTAGCTCCTGTAATTTTTAAAAATTTAATATATAACTATATTAAGTTATTAATGAAGTAATAATCAATGAAATTAAGAAAAGAATTTGACAGCATTGGAAGTATAAATGTACCAGATGATAATTATTGGGGTGCTTCTACACAGAGATCTAATAAATTTTTTAATATTGGAAAAATTTTAGTTAATATTTCAATAATTAAATCAATAGCTATCATAAAAAGATCTGCTGCAATCGTTCATTTTAAAGAAAAACAGATTGAAAAAAAAATATCAAATTCAATAATTAAAGCATCAGATGAAATAATTAAAGGTAAACTTGATAAAAATTTTCCATTAAAAGTTTGGCAAACTGGTTCTGGTACTCAAACAAATATGAATGTCAACGAGGTCATTGCTAATAGGGCAATTGAACTTATGCATGGTAAAAAAGGATCAAAAAAACCAGTTCACCCTAACGATCATGTAAATAAATCTCAATCTACGAATGATGTTTTCCCTACTGCTATGCACATATCTGTTGCTAAGGAAACAAACAGCAAACTTTTGCCAAGCTTAAAAAAATTAGAAAGAGAACTAAATAAAAAATCAAAAGAATTTAAAAATATTATTAAAATTGGAAGAACACACTTGCAAGATGCTACCCCATTATCATTGGGCCAAGAGTTTTCAGGCTACCAAACACAATTAAAAAAATGTATAGAAAGAATAGAATTTTCTTTAAAAGAAATATATTTTCTTGCTCAAGGTGGAACTGCTGTTGGAACGGGAATTAATTCTAAAAAAGGTTTTGATAAAAAAATTGTTAAAGAAATAGCAAAATATACAAAACTTCCTTTTAAACCTGCACAAAATAAATTTGCTGAACTGGCGGCTCATGACTCTATCGTAAATTTTTCAGGAATATTAAATACATGTGCCGTTTCGTTGATGAAAATTTCAAATGACATAAGATTCTTAGGCTCTGGACCAAGAGCTGGATATGGAGAATTAATACTTCCAGAAAATGAACCTGGTTCGTCTATTATGCCTGGAAAGGTTAATCCAACACAATGTGAGGCTGTCACTATGGTTTGTGCTCAGGTTATAGGAAATCATACCGGAATTACTATAGCTGGATCTCACGGTCATTTTGAACTCAATGTATTTAAACCAATGATTGCTCATAATATACTTCAATCAATCGATCTTATCGCCGATTCTACAAAAAATTTTTCAGAATTTTGTGTAAAAGGAATAAAAGCAAACAAAAGAAAAATTAAAGAACATTTAGATAATTCCCTAATGCTTGTAACTGCTTTAGCTCCACACATTGGGTACGACCAAGCTTCTAAAATTGCAAAAAATGCACTAAAAAATAATACATCTTTAAAATATGAAGCTTTAAAAACAGGTCTTATAAATGAAAAAAATTATGAAAAAATTGTAGACCCAAAAAAAATGATTTATCCAAAATAAGCTTCAAACACTTTATTAAAAATTCTTCTAGATTTATGAAAATTAAAATTTTCAATATCATTAAGCTCTTTCAATATTTTTAAAGCTTGATCATTGTCCTCAATATCATCGAATTTGATTCTGTTAACATCTATTTGATTAGATAAAAAATTAAAGTCTAAATTAATTTTAATAACTTTAATATCTGACCTTAAATTTTTTGGGGTTTGTAAAAGTGAAAATAAATTGCCAGAATTTTTTATATTAATTAAGATATCAGTATTTAGAACTAAATCATTATCAGTGTAAGATAGGTTGCTATTGCTTATTTCCAAAGAGCCTATCTTATTATTAATGAATTTACTTTTATTAAAATTAATTGCACCATTCGTTATATTAAAATTTACTAATGAACTATTAAATAGTTGACTATTTTTATTTTCTTGAATTAAAATTGAGGTATTGGCGCTAATATTGTTATTCAACAATATTTGACTTTTAATAAGTTCACTTAAAATAGAGTCCAAGTTGAGTAATTTAGATAAGTCATATTTTTTTAGTTCTATTCCAAGTTCAAGGTTAAAGGGTTTAGTAAATAATTTACCTCTATAATTAAAATTTGGATTTTTGACTGTTTTTTCATCCGACTCAAAAGAAATTAAATTTTTTTCTACTTCATATTTAGTTTGTGTTTTAAAATTTGAAATTGAAATTAACGATAAACCTTGAATTATCTCATCAGTGAAATTTGAATATTCATTTAATATTTTTAATCGTAATTTATCTGATGAAATTATAATTTCTTTCTTTTTTGTATCAAAATCTTTTAACAGATCAAAATTAAATGAAGTTTTAAAAATTTCAACTTTTGCTTTTAACATATTATTCAACTTTAAATTATCATAAAAAAAATATGTTTCTGGCACTTTTATAATAACAACAGTGTTTTGCTCATCATCTTTAAAAAAAACTCTACTTTTATTAATCTTTATTTTTTTATTAGAAAATCTATTTTCAGTTTCTTTTATTAAAAAAGACAAATCTTTTCCTTGTAATGAAAAATTTGCATCATTGATGTGCACTTTTTTAAAGGTAATATTTTCTTTTTTTAAAAAATTACTTTGATAAAAAAATACTTTTAGTTTTTTAATTTCTGCAATTTCAATTGGCTTTTCTTCACGTTCTATAATAATCTTTGAATCTTTTATCAAAAAATGTGGTGACGGCAAAATATTGTAAGAAATTGCTGAAGAAGAACTAAGATTAATATTAAATTCATCCATTAATTTTTTTTCAACAAAATTCTGCACCCAGGTTTTGTCGTATAAAGCTGGAATTGATAAATAAAATAAATAAAAAAATAATACGGTAATAAAAGCTATTATTAGTTTATTAAAATTACTTATTTTAGAGCTTTTTCCAAAATATTTGGTTTTTAAATTATCAAACTTAAAAAAAAATTTTTGAGTAAATGTATTTACATTTTTAGTTATTTTTTTTTTAAAAAAATAACTAATTAAATCACTTATTTTTATAAAAAAGTTTGATAATGGTTTTTTTACTACGTTGTTAAACAGTTTATTAAATTTTTTAGTCAAATTCCAAAAATGCCAAACAAAAAAATATTTTATTTTATATATAACTTTTAATAGTGTATTTATGATCAATGAATCAATCAGCTTTGTAATTTTTTTGGTATATTTTTGTTTCATATCTACTAATAAAATTTAATAAGCTTATAATGAATATTTTAAAATGATAAACTCTGATTATTTAAATGATCTAAATAAAGCTCAAAAAGAAGCAGTTTTACACCTTAATGGACCATTACTTATAGTTGCTGGAGCTGGCTCTGGTAAAACTAAAGTTCTCACATCTAGAATCGCTCATATAATTAAAGAGAAGAAAGCTTTTCCTAATCAGATATTGTCTGTAACTTTTACAAATAAAGCTGCAAAGGAGATGCAAAATAGAATAAGTTCTATGCTTAATTCTGAAGCTACTGGATTATCTTGGCTAGGTACTTTTCATTCAACTTGTGCAAAACTATTAAGAAAACATGCTTCGGCAGCTGGTCTTACGTCAAATTTTACAATTATAGATACAGATGATCAAATAAGATTAATTAAAAATATTTGTAAAGCTGAAAATATTGATATTAAACAATTAGCACCGAAATATATTTTATCAATCATTGATAGATGGAAAAATAAAGGGTTTTATCCAAATGATGTGATTGTTGACAAAAAAGACATTTATGAAAAAACTGTTCAACCCTTATACAAAATCTATCAATACTGTAAAAATATTAGAAAAAAATTTAGATATTAGAAAAATTTATACTAATAATTTTAAATTTATATTGGTGGATGAGTATCAAGATACAAACTATATTCAAAGTAGATGGTTGTATTTGTTATCAGAAAAACATAAAAATATTTGTTGTGTAGGAGATGATGATCAGTCTATTTATAGTTGGCGTGGTGCAGAAATAAAAAATTTTCTTGATTTTGATAAAGTTTATAAAAATTCTAAAATTATTCGATTAGAGGAAAATTATAGGTCTTCTCAAAACATTTTATCTGTTGCTTCAAAGTTAATTGAAAATAATCAAAATAGAGTCGGCAAAACTTTACGCACAACTATGAAAGAGGGAGATTTAGTTTCACTTAACTGTTTCAAGAATGGGAAGGATGAAGCAATAGCTGTTGGGGATGAAATTGAAAAAAAATTAAAAAAAAATTTTTCATTTAATAATATCGCAA
>Ga0209309_10002148_pt1 | contig 18420 bp, 12 predicted proteins | sample COGITO_mtgs_1204_2_FD_184807 | JGI IMG/M metagenome (GOLD analysis project Ga0209309, IMG submission 184807) | Pelagic marine microbial communities from North Sea - COGITO_mtgs_120412 (SPAdes) (version 2) | ecosystem: Environmental > Aquatic > Marine > Epipelagic ... | reverse complement strand
TCTCCTGGAATGCTCAAAGCAATAGCTAAACATGTTATCAAAAAAATTATCTCAAAAGGCATGGATGCTGGAATGGGATTTTAAACTAAATAGTATGACAAAATTAGAACAACTTAGTGAGTTGTTGATTTCTGAGATTAGCCAGTTTGAAAAAACGGTTAATAAATTGGAGAAAATTCAGCAACAGAAAATTGGAATCGATAGTAGCACTGTAGAGGAGATACTTCAACAGCATCTACAGAAGTTAGAAGGTCATATTACTTATCACAATAATCAAATGAATATTCTAAGTCACAAACTGAATACATCAAAGTCCTATCCTATTTGGGCATTGACGCTCTTTACTTCATCCTTGATCATTAATGGAATATTGATTTATATTTTAATTACTTGAAATTAGAAATTCGAGAATTCTCTTTTTTATTATTTAGCACTTGCTTAATAATTCTATAATAATAAAGTTGGGGAAGAGAAAAAATTGAAGATCTACCGATCAATTTAAGAATATGAAAAAAATCCATTTAATATTTACTTTTCTGATTACTGCAAATGGTTGGACCGCTCGTTTTAAGAGTTGTATCTTTTTTAAGTTTACTATTTAAAAACATCCTGTATCTAATAATGCAACCTAGGGATATTAATTATAAGATTATCCTTAGAAATGTTAAGCATTCTTCTTAGAATACTAAAGAAACTTGAGCTCCTTTTTCCTGAATATTATCTATTTGAATTTTACCACCATGCAAGGTCATGATCTGCCTCGATAGACTCAAACCTATACCACTTCCTTTTTTCTTCGTGGTGAAGAATGGAACAAAAATTTGATCTTGAATTTCCTGCGGAATTCCTGATCCATTATCAATTACGGCGATCATAATTTTACCATTCGGTTTTTTCACAGCCTTTACAAGAATTTCTGGTTTGTCTATTTCTTCACAGGCTTCAACAGCATTCAGTATAAGATTGATGAGGATCTGTTCCAAAAGATAAGAATCGGCTTCAACTTCAAGTTTTAGATCTTCTACTTCAAATCGCAGCATATTTCTATTTAAGGTTTTTGTTTTCATCAATTGTTCTATATCGTTGAAAAGCTCCTTAAGTAGGATAATTTCTTTATTCAAACTAGTCACTTTATTTAGACTTCGATACGTTTTGGCAAATTTCATAAGACCTTCGCTACGCTTTTCAATACTGCTTAAACCAGCATCTAGATCTTCTAGGTCCAGTTCTGATAAAGAATCGTCAATATTTTTTCTAACAGAAGATTTCAAGGTATTCGCTAGGGACGAAATGGGGGCTATAGAGTTCATAATTTCATGTGTCATCACACTCAGTAGCTTTTTCCAAGCTTCCGATTCAGTTTTATTTACCGTATCATCAATATTATGGATCACTATAAGTTTGCAGGAATTATTTTCAACCTTGAAGACGCTTTGTGAAGTGAGAACTTTTAGATTTTCATTCCTTATTTTTAGATCTACCGCTGTCGGCTGCAGATATTGATTTTTAAAGAGTTTTTGATAAATATCAGGGGTCCGCGATTTCACAAATTTTATATTCTTAAATTGTGGAAAATCCATCATATTCTGAAAAGCCTCATTCACCCATAAAGTATTCCCACTACCAGTATCGTAAGCCAGTATTCCAACATCTATCATTTCCAGAATCTTCTGAAGGTATAGATACTGCACTTCTTTTTCTGAATTCATTTCGCGCACCGTCTGGTTAACCGTATTAAAACCTGTATAAAGACGATGAATATCCTTTGTTTTGTCTTCCGCAAGATAATTGCGGGAAAAATCCCGGTACTTAACCGCTTCAAAAAAATCATCGATCACTTCAAACCGCTTACTGAAAAATTTGAAAAAATTATAAATGGTAATAAAGAAAATAGAAAGGGAGATGAAAAATAAAATCCATTCAGCTTTAAGATAGGCCCAAGACATTACCAGCGAAACTGCACCCAACACACCTGCACGTAAGCCAATAGCGATATGGTAGCTTTTAAAGATCATACTTATCCAACCTTCTATATAATGCCGCACGAGTAATACCTAATTCTTTAGCAGATTTTGAGATATTCCCTTTGTTCTTATCAATTACTTTTAAAATAGTATTCTTTTCGACTGTTTCTAGCCTCATATCATCCAAATCTTGTTTCTCGGGAGCCAATTCTATTGCTGAAAATGACAGATCCTTGTCTTGTAGAACAGAATTTTCAGCCATGATTACCGCTCTTTCCACGATATACTGAAGCTCTCTTACGTTCCCAGGAAAAGAATGATTTTTAAGCTTTTCGAGAAAACTTTTTTCTGTTTTAAACGGACCTTTAGCATATTTTTTAGAATAAAAATCCAGAAAAAACCGTGTGAGCAGGGTAATGTCAGTTCCACGCGTGCGCAGCGGTGGAACCACGATATCAACCGTATTAATACGATAGATTAGGTCTTTCCGGAACTTGGATTCATCTGATAGTTCTGAAATCTTCAGGTTAGTAGCACAAATCAAACGAATATCTACAGGAACCACTTCATTAGAGCCTAAAGGAGTGATGGTTCTGTTCTGAAGCACCGTGAGCAATCTCGCCTGCTGTCTCAAGCTTATATTGCCAATTTCGTCAAGAAATAAAGTCCCACCGTTTGCAGCTTCAAAACGTCCTTTACGATCTTCACGGGCATCAGTAAAGGCCCCTTTCTTATAACCAAATAGCTCGCTTTCAAATAAAGACGATGTCAATGCCCCCACATCAACTTTCACGAATGGTTTGTTTTTCCTATTAGAATTTTCATGAATTGCACGGGCTACAAGATCCTTACCTGTTCCATTTTCGCCAAGAATCAAAATATTCGCATCAGTTGGTGCAACTTTTTCTATTTTGGAAAATACTCGATTGATTTCTTCGCTCTCGCCGATAATCTTAGCCTCACCCTTCGACTTCAGGTTATTACCCGGTTTCCTTCTTTTTTTAACCATTTCTGAGATCGATGCGATCACCTTCTCATTCTGCCAAGGTTTAATAATAAAATCAGAAGCGCCTTCTTTCAATGAGCGAATAGCCAAATCAATATCACCATAAGCAGTAATTAGGATGACATCGGTATGAGGAGAAAGTTCTTTAATACGATTCAACCAGAAAATTCCTTCGTTTCCGGTGTTCACGAGTCCATTGAAATTCATATCCAATATGACAACATCAAATTTTTTATTGGTAATAATGGAAGGAAGATTGGATGGTTTTTTTTCTACCGTAATCTCTGCCACATGAGATTTTAATAAAAGCCTCATCGCTATAAGCACATCTGGATCATCATCGATCACAAGAATTTTGGCATCTTTTAGCTGCATAGCACAATATTACAATTTATTCAAGGCTTTCGGAATTTTGTAAGCCTGAAAAACAAAAAAGGTTAAAAATGTTTTAAAACCGAACAGGAAGTGTCTTAAAACCGAACACAATTTTTTCAGTATAAAATTCTAAGTAACTGATATACTGTATTTTATATTTATGGCATCAATTTGAATATAAACTAAAGGAAATTGAATATTTATGGACATAGCATTAGAAAAGAAAAGATTTACTCCTAAAAAAATAATCATGATTGCAGGTGCTGCAATTATAGCTATTTTAATTTTATTCGTCATATTCTCCTCTACCGGGAATTCAAAACTTAATGTTGAAAAAGAACGAATTACCATTAGTAGTGTTCAAAACGGTAACTTCCAAGAAAACATCCCTGTGAACGGAGTGGTGCTGCCAATTAAGACCATTTATCTCGATGCTATGGAAGGTGGACGCGTGGAAGAACGTTTTGTGGAAGATGGTGAGATGATGAAAAAAGGGGAACCAATAATTCGATTGTCAAATACCGATTTGGAGCTGAGCCTCGTAAATCAAGAAACTCAGGTTTATAATCTGCTTACACAGATGCAGATTTCACAAAATGCCGCCAGACAGAATACCATCAATAAGCGGAACAATCTTACCGATGTAGAAAATAATTTAATCGAAGCCAAACGTAAATATAAGCTGAATAAAAAACTGTTGGAAAAAGGAGCCATTGGTCGGCAGGATTATATAGAATCTGAAAATAATTTCAATTATCAAAAAGAGAAATTTCAGCTGGCGCAGGAAGTGTTGGCACAGGATTCCCTTTCCAGTAAACAGGAATCTACACAAGCTCGAGAATCTTATGAAAGAACAAGAAAAGCTTTGGAATTAATGCGTAGAAAAGTTGGTGACCTAGTGGTCAAAGCTCCGGTTGACGGACAACTTACCGCCCTGGATGCTGAAATTGGCCAATCTAAGCAAAAAGGGGAACACTTGGGACAGATCGATGTGATTAGTGGTTATAAGGTTCGCGCTGAAATCGATGAACATTATATTTCCCGAATTTTTACCGGGCAACGTGGTTCTTTTGATTTCAACGGAGAATCTTATGCACTGGAAATAAAGAAAGTATACACCCAGGTTTCTAACGGAAGATTTCAAGTAGATATGCATTTTATTGATGGCGTTCCAGAGAATATCCGTCGTGGACAAAGTCTTCAGATCAAGCTGGCGCTAAGCCAGGAAAAAGAAGCAGTATTAGTTTCAAAAGGAGGATTCTTTCAGCAAACCGGAGGAAACTGGATTTTTAAAGTTTCTGAAGACGGAGAAAGCGCTTATAAAACGCCTATAAAATTAGGAAGCCAGAATACCGAATATTATGAAGTATTGGAAGGAATTGAACCCGGCGACAGGGTTATAACCTCCAGCTATTCTAACTTTGGAGATATTGAAGAGTTAGTGCTGGAATAGTGACACAAATTTGAAATTAAAAACATTCTTAATATAACATCTATAAATCAGTCAAAAAATGATAAAAATCACAAATCTCGAAAAATATTATAAGACCGAAGAGGTACAAACCATCGCGCTGAACAAGCTTTCTTTTGAAGTAAAAGAAGGAGAATTCGCTGCCATAATGGGCCCTTCCGGTTGCGGGAAATCTACCTTACTTAATATTCTTGGATTACTGGACGATCCCGACGGCGGCAGCTATTTGTTCAACGGGATTGAAGTTGCTGGTTATAATGAGCGAAAACGTGCGCAGCTAAGAAAGCATAATATTGGCTTCGTTTTCCAAAGCTTTAACCTCATCGACGAACTAAGTGTTTTCGAGAACGTGGAACTTCCACTTATCTATACTGGAGTGAAACCTGCGGAACGAAAAGAACGTGTTCACCAGGTTCTGGAAAAGATGCAGATCATGCACCGTAGAAAGCATTTCCCGCAGCAATTATCTGGAGGACAACAGCAGCGTGTGGCAGTAGCCCGGGCAGTTGTTAATAATCCAAAGTTGATACTTGCCGATGAGCCTACCGGAAATTTGGACAGCAGCAACGGGAATGAAGTCATGGATCTTTTAACTGAACTCAACGAAGCGGGAACCACCATCATCATGGTTACGCATAGCGAACACGACGCAAAATTCAGCCATCGAATCATCAGGATGCTGGACGGGCAGAAAGTAACCGAAAATGTACTAGTATAACGGGATCATTCATCAATCAAAAAATCGGAACTATGTTTAAACTTTATCTCAAATCGGCTTTCAGAAATCTATGGAACAGAAAATTTTACAGTTTCCTGAATATGCTCGGCCTGGCGGTGGGACTCGCAACCAGCGTCATGCTCCTTATGTGGGTGCAGAATGAGTGGAGTTTTGACCAATTTCATGATCAATCTGAAAATATCTATCGAGTAAATTCTCGTTTTAAAACCGAAGCTGAAGATAATGTCTGGTCTACGGCTCCAGGTCCCGTAAAGGTGTATGCTGAAGACATTCCGGAAATTGAAGAACTGGTACGAATTAATTTCGCTGATGGAATTACGATTAGCGACAAGGACAGTAAAAAGAAGTTTTATAAAAAGACGGTGGCCATGGCCGACGAGAATTTCTTTGATGTTTTCAGCTTCGCATTTTTATATGGATCGAAGGAAGGTGCAATGAATGATCCCTATTCGGTTATTCTTACCAAAGAAACCGCTGAAAAGATATTTAAAAATGATCTGGAAAATGCTGTTGGAAAACAACTCATCTCTAATGGGGAAACTTTCAATATCAAAGGAATTCTAAAGGAAATTCCTAAAAACTCTAGCATTCAATTTGATGCTGTGATCCCGATGTCTTACTATGGAGCTATGTTCAAAGCCAGTGGCGGAAATGGAAGATGGAAAACCATTGATACCGATGTGGGAAATTACAGCTTTTCTTCGTTCGCTAAACTTTCCGAAAATGCCAATCCGCAAAGCGCTGCATCAAAAATGTCTGCTTCTCTTGCCGCGGCGATTGCAGATGAAGGAGATTTCAATATTTCCTTTCAGCTTCAACCACTAGAAAAGATTCACCTTATTAGTGCAGATGGTAATGACAGTTCAGCGACTCAGGTAAAAATCATCATGCTGGTCGTGATCATGCTTCTCGCGATAGCCAGTATTAATTACATCAATATTTCAACAGCACAGGCCATCAAAAGAGCCAAGGAAGTTAGCGTTAGAAAAATTATCGGTGCCAATAAACAGCAATTATTTTTTCAGTTTATACTTGAAACCAGCCTATTATTCCTGTTTTCTATTGTATTGGCCATCGGTTTGATCTATTTACTGATGCCGGTCTATAATTTTATCGCTGGGAATCAGCTTATTTTCTCAATAACTGATGGCGGTGTGTGGAAAGTGATCGCGATTAGTTTTTTTGCCACACTAATAGCTTCCAGCATTTATCCCGCTATTTTATTGTCGTCTTTTAAGCCTATAGAAAGTCTGCGTGGCCGTGTAAAATCAGGTTTTAAAACCGGAACGCTTCGGAAAGGCCTCGTAGTTTTCCAGTTTTCAATGGCTATCATTTTGCTGATTGCTACTCTATTCATGTCCCAACAAATGGATTATATGAAAAATCGTGATCTGGGATATTCCAAGGAAAATGTCGTCATGGTTCCGCTGAATTCAGATGCACGGAATCATCTGGACGCGATTCAGAATAATTTAAAAAATAACGAAGCTATTGAAAATGTTGCAGTAACCAGTTTTTCTGATTTCAGCAGTATTGACGGTTCTACAGGAGACTTGGACTGGGAGGGAAAATCTCCAAACAGTTCTTTAATCATTACGCAAGTTTATGTGGAAAAAGAATTTATTCCAACCATGAAGATCGAATTGCTGGAAGGCCATAATTTTCGTGGTACTCCGGCCGATACTTCTTCATTTATCCTGAATGAAACTGCAGTAGAGCAGATGGGACTTCAGAAACCATATGTGGGCAAGGAAATCAGTTTTCATGCTAAAAAAGGAAAAATTATAGGGATCGCTGAAGATTTCAATTTTAAACACCTGAAGGAAAAAGTGTCACCACTTATTATGTTTTCCTTCTGGAATATCAAAAATCAACTGGTTGTTCGCACCAAAGCCGGACAGGAAAAAAAGGCAATCGCGGCACTGGCATCAGTATTTGAAAAATATCCGGGAGAAGAACCTTTTAGTTACTCGTTTATCGATGAACAATTCGATGCCAGGTATAAAGCCGATGAACAATCGGAAAGCTTATTCGAAGTTTTTGCCGGAATTGCCATTTTCATTTCTTGCCTTGGTTTATTCGGACTTTCCACCTATACCGCTCAGACAAGAAAAAAGGAAATTGGAGTAAGAAAGGTATTGGGGGCAAATGTTACTACGATCGTTTCCCTCTTATCCAAAGACTTTTTAAAACTGGTTCTTATCGCCATCCTGATTGCGTCACCAGTAGCCTGGTGGTTTATGCAGAAATGGCTGGAAGGTTTTGCCAACCGTATCAATATAGACTGGACCTACTTCCTTCTTGCCGGATTCCTGGCTATTGGAATCGCCTTACTCACCGTTAGTTTTCAAGCCATTAAAGCCGCTATTTCAAATCCTGTTAAAAGTTTACGAACCGAATAAAATATCATCAATCAGAAAATCATGATCAAGAATTATCTAAAAATAGCGTGGCGCAGTCTCTGGAAGGAAAAGACTTTTACTTTTCTGAACGTATTCGGACTTTCGGTGGCATTCGGCGCAGCCATACTTCTCTCTATGTATGCGCTTTTCGGACTCTCTTATAATATGTTCCATGAGAATGCAGATGAGCTCTACCAGGTCTACCGCACGTCCTATACGCCTAAAGGACCGGAGCCGGGAATTGCCCAGCCACTCCCCTTTGCTGCTGCGCTTAAAGATGAAGTTCCGGGAGTGGAGAAAATAACCCGTTTCAATGGTGGTAGCGTTTTAGCAAGTATTGATGAAAATCAGGTTCGTTTACGGTCTGCTTTTGTAGATCCGGAATTCTTTTCAATGTTTACTTTCCCGGTTTTAAATGGTGATCAAAAACCAGTTGCCGGAAAATCTGAAGTTGCCCTTACACAAGAAGCAGCGAAAAACCTTTTTGGAAACGAAGAAGCACTGGGAAAATCGGTTAATATATTTATCGATGAACAAGAGGTTCCCTTTACCGTTACTTCTATTTTAAAGAATATTCCGAAAGAAAGTAACCTTGGATTTGATATCGCGCTAAATTTTAAAAGTCAGCCTTACCACGCTTATGAAAGAAATATAGGAAGCTGGGATAATTCTAATCACGAAGTTTATATGCAGCTTGCTAAAGGTATTTCCCCAGCTCAGTTCGAGAAATCTACGCGCGATTTTTCCAATCTTCATTACAAAACTGAAATAGAAAAGGCAAAAAGAGATGGGGCCAAGCCCAATGAAAACGGGCAGTTTATTGAACAAAAACTATTATCTGTTAAAGACCTCAATTTTGTAAAAGTTGAAAATGGGATGGCTGTTCCCAACAGGACCTACCCTTACCTCATTTTAGGTATCGCGTTCCTCATATTGTTCATTGCCAGCGTCAATTTCATTAATATGAATATCGCCAAAAGCTCGCAACGACTTCGTGAAATTGGAATGCGAAAAACCCTTGGAGCCAATAAACACCAGTTATTCTTTCAATTTTGGGGAGAAAGTATCCTCGTATTTTTAGGCGCCATGCTTTTAGGATTACTGTTCGCCAATCTTTTAATAGATCCTTTTCAGACCTTATTTAATACCAAAGCTACTTTTGCCAATGTGATCAGTCTAAAAAACCTGGTAGGTTTTATTGTTATTCTCTTGCTCATCACACTCATTGCCGGTGGATACCCCGCAATGCTCTTAAGTAAACTGGGGACGCTAAAAGCTTTAAAAGGAAAGATCCAGGTAAATGGCGGTAACAGGTTAAGAAATGCGCTTATCGTGGTTCAATTCAGCATAGCGATACTCTTAATTAGCGGAACCCTTGTTCTCAGGAATCAGCTTCAGTTTATGCGGAATAAAGATCTGGGATTCAATAAGGAACAGGTGATCTCCTTTCCGCTGAACGGGAAAAAAGATGACTTCCGTACTATGCAGTTACTGCGGAATGAACTTCGCAGCAAACCCGGAATAGTAAGTATTTCCGCCGGAAACAATATCCTGGGAATGGGGAAAGACCATACCACTTCTACCAGCGTTACAGGCTTTGAATATAAAGGCCGCCAGGTGAAAACCAACATTCTGGCAGTAGACTACAATTATCCCGAAACCGTAGGCCTCGAAATTATTGAAGGAAGAAGTTTTGATAACTCAAGACCTTCAGATACCCTTTCTGTGCTCATTAATGAAACGATGGCCAGGGATTTGAATGAAAAAGAGATTTTAACCGCACACCTTGGTATTGATGGTGACCTTCCATATTCCGTAATTGGAGTGGTAAAAGATTTTAATTTTCAGTCACTAGACAAGGAAGTAGAACCGCTTACCATTTTCTTAAATCCAAAATGGAATTTACGTTACGCTTTTGTAAAAGTGGCACCTCAAAACCTGACCGGCTCTTTTAATGACGTTAAAGCTGCCTGGAAAAAAATTGAACCAAATGCCGAATTCCTGGGTTCTTTTCTTGACGAAAATATAGATCGCACGCTTGAAAAAGAACGCACGATGACCACGATGATCACCAGCGGATCGGTGCTCGCCATCATTTTAAGCTGCGTTGGACTTTTTGCCATTTCCTTACTCGTTGTTTCCCAAAGGAGAAAGGAGATTGGAATTCGCAAGGTTGTAGGCGCCAGTGTTGGAAAGATCACCATTATGCTGACTTCAGATTTTCTAAAGCTTGTAGGAATAGCCTTTTTGATAGCGACTCCAATCGCTTGGTATTTTAGTAAAGAATGGCTTCAGAATTATCCTTACCGAATGGGTTTGAGTATATGGATTTTTATTGGTGCCGGAATCATTGCTCTTTTAATCGCCATTCTTACTATTAGTTTTAGAACCATTCGTGCGGCCATGCAGAATCCCGTAAAATCTTTAAAAACCGAATAAATTATGATCAGAAATCATTTCAAGATAGCGTGGAGGAATATAAAATCCAACAAGACCTATTCGGGGATTAATATTACTGGTCTCAGCATTGGCTTGGCGGCATTCCTGCTCATCGCCACGGTAGTGATCAACGAAATGAGTTATGACCATCAATGGAGTAAAGGCAATCGCATTTACCGGCTTGTTGAGGAAAACACCAACCTTGGTGAAAAGGGTATTTCTACCGCTTCCCCATTAGGTCCGCAGCTTATTGAAAATTTCGAGCAGGTGGAAACCTCTACTGAAATTTATACCGGTTCCACCAATTTTAAATTTGATAACAGTCCTGTAGAATTAACTTCCCTAGAAGTAAATCCCGGCATTTGGAACCTTTTGGATTTACAGGTTCTTCAGGGTAATCCACAGAATTTTACTGACGGGTATCCCAATCTAGTGATTACAGAAAAGATCAAAAAGCAGTATTTCCCTAATTCCGATCCCGTTGGTAAAATTGTAAAAGACATCTCCAGTTTTGGTAGTTCAACCGAATATTATATATCCGGCATTATCAAAGATCTGCCGATGAACACGCATTTACGCTCAGATGTATTAGTAATCCAAAAACCCCGTTTCACCAAATTTCCTACAGATGGATTTACGCCTTATTCAGTACAATATCTAATGCTTAAACCTGGTGTTTCGGCATCTGCCTTTATGGCGGTGGTGAATAACTGGTATAAAAAACTTCCAGACGTACAGGAAAATAGGGAGTTCTCGCTACAGCCGATGGAAGATATTTATCTGAAATCTGATAATTACTTCCAGAAGGTAAAAGGCAACCAGCGAAATATCAACATCCTAACCGGGGTCGCGATTTTGCTCTTATTGATCGCATGTATCAATTTTGTAAATCTCAGTACCGCCAGAACGCTCAAAAAGATAAAAAATACAGGTCTTCGAAAAGTTCTTGGAGCCAGCCGCAAAAGCCTGATCGCCCAATTTCTGGCAGAATCCTTTCTTTTCTTCGGAATAAGTTATCTATTGGGACTTGGTATTTATTACCTCTTTCTACCTTATCTCGAAGGATTCCTGGGCAACGAACTGGCACTCACGATCACTGGAAGTGTTCAGCTATTACTGATAACTTTAGCAGCAATTAGCTTTATAAGCCTGCTTACAGGAATTTATCCGGCCTGGACGATCTCCAAACCGAACGCTTCCAATTGGGTGAGCAATAGTTTTAAAACCAGCCGCAGATCAGAATATTTCAGAAAAGGCCTGGTGGTCACTCAATTCGTCATTACAATCGGGATCATCGTAGCTACGTTGGTAGTCAATAATCAGCTGAAATTTTTAAATACTAAAGATCTTGGCTTCAATAAAGAAAATCTACTTTTTATCAAGTTCACTAAATGGGGTGATAAAGGTGCTGCCTTTGAAAAAGAGATCAAAAAGATCCCAGGTGTCGAAAATGCCAGCATTGGTCAGTGGATTCCCTCCAGCGCCGGCGGTACTTTTAGTCAGGAAATCGAAGATCCACAATCTGCAGGCGATAAGCTGGAAACCTGGTATATCGATGCTGATAAAAATCTTTTTTCCACGCTTGAATTACAACTGGTTAAAGGCAGAGATTTCAGAAATGAATTTTCAGCAGAAAATGTTTTACAGCCGGATGCTTCAGAGGAAGAAGAAAATAGTTCTGATTCCAAACCTGTTCTTATTACAGAATTCACCGCAGAAAGACTAAATATCGATGAACTCAACAAACCTTACAAGCAGCTAAAAGGCATTCCGGTTGGAATCGTAAAGAATTTTCATAATCAAACGCTGCGAAATCCACTGGCTCCAACAATCATAAGATCCATAGAAAATCCTCAATATGGAAATATGCTGGTGAGGGTAAATACTGAAAATCCGCAAGAAGTCATCGGCCAGATAAATAAAAGATACAACGCATTCTTTCCCGAGAATCTTTTTAATTATTCCTGGATTTCAAATGATCTAGCAAAAGAATTCAGAGCGGAAAATAAACTAAGAAGTGTACTACAAATTTTCAGCCTACTCATCGTTTTCCTTTCTTGTCTTGGCTTGTTAGGTCTTATCACTTTTATGATTCAGAACAGGACGAAAGAGATCAGTATTCGTAAAGTTTTGGGTGCATCGGTCACGCAGATCGTGAGTATTTTTTCCAAAGATTCTTTAAAATTGATTCTACTTTCTGCAGTTATTTCAATTCCTGTTGCCTGGTATCTACTGGAGAAATGGCTGACAGATTTCCCGTATAGAATTGAGATCGGGCCTTCAGTCTTTATTCAAAGCGCCTTGGTAGTTTTAATTATCGCCATGGCAACCATAGGAATTAGAATTGTAAGAGCGGCTTTCAGAAATCCGGCAGATAATTTAAGAACCGAATAATCTTTCAGATATGATCAAACATAATTTTAAAATAGCTTGGAGGAGTATCTGGAATGCCAAATCCTATACCATTATCAATATCTTAGGGCTTTCTGCAGGTTTGGCCAGTTTCATAATCGTTCTGTTGTATCTCAACTATGAGTTGAGCTATGACTCGTGGTCTCCAGAACTTGAAAAAGTTTACCGTGTGGGGATGAAAGACAAGGGTGGTATCCAAAATAATACTCCTGCTCCACTGGCTTCATTTTTTGCAGAAAAATACCCGAAAATCGAAGCCGCTACTTCCATGCAGGGAGCTGGTGAGTATGAAGTTATTATAAGCACAGACGAAAAGCAAATCTATCATAATGGGTTTGCCTCCGCAGATTCCCTTTTTCTAAAAGTGTTTCCTTACCATCTTATTCAGGGAGATAGAAATACTGCTTTAAATGCTCCAAATTCCGTGATAATTAGCGAGGAATTAGCCGGAAAGCTTTTTGGCAGTAGTAATCCAATGGGGCAAACTGTAAAGGTTTTTAATATGATGGAAGGAGTCGTGACCGGTGTTATAAAACTTCCGGAAACACCTTCTCATCGCCCCATTCATTTGATTATGCGGGACCCCTATGAAAAACAGAATTTTTTCTGGAATAATTATTCCTTTGAAACTTATCTAAAAGTAAATCAAACTATTGCTTCGGCTGAACTTGAAGAAGATCTTAATCGTATCTATTTTGAAGACCGTATCAAAAAAGATGAAGATTTAAATAAGGAATATAAGAATTCGGGCAATCGGACTTTACTTTTTACCGATGCAGTGCCAGATATTCAGAATTTTTCGAAGCATGGTAATAGTAATATTAAAACTGTTTCTGTTCTTTTTATTCTAGCAATTTTGTTGTTGGTTATTGGAGCCATTAATTTCAGCAATCTTAGTATCGCAAAATCACTCGGAAAGAGCAGGGAAATTGGAGTCCGAAAAGTATTAGGATCAGGCAACTGGAATTTATTCTGGCAATTTATGGCGGAAGCAATTTTGCAATGCGTTATAAGCCTGATCATCGCTATGGGAATTGTTCTACTCAGCTTACCCTATGTTAATAGCATATTTGGGCTTGAACTTAGTTTAGACGGTAATTTTGAGGTTCTGGGCCAGATTGGTTTGTGTTTAGGGGCTATCATTCTCATATCAGGTCTTTTCCCTTCCATTCTTTTATCTAGGTTCAATCTTTTAAAAATTCTGAATGGAGGTACTTCTAAAGGAAATAAAGGCTTTGTTTTAAGAAACGTACTGATTATTTTTCAATTTATGGTCACCTCCTTTTTCATCATCGCCATTGTTGTTGTCAATAAACAACTAGATTATATTCAAAGTAAAGACAAAGGTTTTTCAGAAGAGCAGCTCGTGCGCATTGAAGCTATTCAGAATACCAGAGATACCGATTTTGAAGCCGTAAAAGAGCAATTACTGGATATTCCTGGTGTGGAGGCAGTTGCCAAAACCACCAATGTTCCCGGAGATAAGTTCGCTGATTCCTCTACCGTAAATTTCAGTTTTAATAACGAAAAATACAGGATGAATTCGGTTAAAGTTAGCGCAGATTATTTCGTAACCCTTGAAACATCAATAATGCAGGGAAGGGACTTTAAATCTACCGGTCCAGATCAGCATACAAAGACCGCTATCATCAACGAGACTGCAGCCGCTAGTCTTAATTCTGAAGACATACTTGGGGCAACAATATTTTATGATGGTTGTGAAGAGAAACCGATGCAAATTGTAGGAATTGTTAAAGATTTTAATGTTTTGGGATTTGAAAACAAGGTACAACCTGCCGTTTTCAGTATTGGAAATGAAGCCTGCATGTTTCAGTCTGGTGGCGCGATTCTGGCCCGGTTAAATACTCAAAATCCAAAAGCCAGTATCGATAAAATTGAAAGCCTATGGAAGCAAGTGGAACCTGGAACGCCTTTACGTTATTCATTTCTTGATGACAATTTTCAAAAATTGTTTTCCTCCTATTACAGGCTTCAAAAGGTCATTAGCTTCTTCGGAATCATTGCTATAGTAATTTCTATTATGGGATTGTTTGCCCTCACCACCTTTATTTTAAAACAACGGGTAAAAGAAATAGGTGTTCGAAAAGTCCTGGGAGCTGAAATAACTAATATCGTGGCCCTGGTAAGTAAAGATTTTCTAATTCTTGTTTCCGTGGCAATTCTATTCTCGGTTCCAATTGGCTGGTATGCGATGAATAAATGGCTTGAAAATTTCGCCTATAAAACGGAATTAAGCTGGTGGATCTTTATCTTTTCAGGAACCCTGGTTTTAACTATTGCCTTCCTTACAGTAAGCCTTAAAACCATTAGAACTGCCAGAAAAAATCCGGTTAAAAGTTTAAGAACCGACTAAAAGAATCATTATGAAAAAATCAATCTTTAATCAAAACAAAATGCTAATCACTTTAATAATAAGCCTTTTAAGCTTCGGTATATCTAATGCACAATCTGAAACCGTTGAAGTTTCCGGTTTTTCAGAAGTTACTATAAGTCCTTATATCGAAGTAATCTTTAAGCAAACCGATAAAGAATCGGTGATTATTGAAAATTCTAAAGTCGACAGGGAAAAGATTCATATAGAAGTAGACGGCAAAGAACTTCATATTTACCTAGAAAACGCCAGGATTGTTTCCAAAGAAGAGGATGTTAAAGTAAATGGGCGTGAAATGGATCGTTCTATTTATAACGGAACCGAGGTTCGTATCACGGTAAACTACAAAAACCTGGAAGCCGTGGAAATTCGAAGTGAAGAAGTGATGAATTTTGAAGATGCTATTAGGGTGGAAGATTTTGACCTCGATATTTATGGATCTCCAAAAGTATATTTTGAAAGTATCACTGCAGAAGATTTAAAAATTGCTTTGTACGGGGAAAGCTACCTGGAGATCAAGGCTGGAAAAGCAGATTTTCAACGCTATCGCTGCTATGGAAAAAGTGAAGTTAATGCTGTTGAGCTGCTTTCTTCGGAAACTAAAATCGCGGCTTATGGCAACAATCATATCGTGGTAAATGTTTCAGATAAACTCAAGGTTTCAGCTTTTGGCGAGGCCCGAATTCAATATAAGGGTGATGCTAAAGTTAACAGCGGGCTGAAAATTGGCAAAACAGTAGTTCAAAAAATTAAATAAAAACATTACAAATGCTAAAACTAAATCACATTTATAAATGGGTAAAATCTGGCGGAAAAAGAATTTTTCTACTGAACGATCTAAGCCTTAATGTTAAACAGGGAGAATTTCTTTCCATCATGGGACCCTCCGGTTCTGGAAAATCAACATTGCTTAATATTATAGCTATGCTGGACGATTTTCAGGAAGGTGAATATTATTTTGAGGAAGAAGCCATTCATGAAATGAAGTCGAAAAAGCGGACCGAAATTTTTAACGAAAACATCGGTTTTATTTTCCAGGCCTATCACTTGCTTGATGATCTCACGGTTTATGAAAATATCGAAACGCCACTACTTTACAAAAAAGTGAAAAGCTCCGAAAGAAAAGCGCTGGTAGCCGATATTCTTGACCGTTTCAATATCGTAGGAAAAAAAGATCTTTTCCCACATCAATTAAGTGGCGGGCAACAGCAGTTGGTTGGCATTGCCCGTGCACTTATTATTAAACCGAAACTGATCCTGGCTGACGAACCTACGGGAAATCTCAACTCTAAACAGAGTGACGAAATCATGCAGCTTTTCCAGGATTTAAATAAGGAAGGCGTCACTATCATCCAGGCGACTCATTCTGAAAGCAACGCCGCATACGGCTCGCGAATCATCAACTTACTCGACGGAAGCGTAAAACATTCTTAAAATCATCATTTTGAAAAAATTCATCATCATATTTTTATTTATCACTACCGGTTTAACCGCTCAGAATACTGAAAAACCAGGGCTTTCCCTGGAAGAATGCATTCAGCTGGCACGGGAAAATAACATCAATTTAAAGCGATCTGATCTTCAGGCTGATACCGAAAAACTGAATTTCCGCGGAACAAAATCCCAAGTTTTACCAGCTATTAATGGGAGTTATACGTATGCTATTAATAAAGGCCGAAGTATCGACCCATACAGCAACGACGTGATCGATCAGCAATTTAATTACAGTAATGCAGGTTTGGGATTAAGTATACAGGTTTTTAACGGATTTGAGCTGCGGAACAGTATTCAGCGCGATCGCTATAATATGGAAGCAGCTAAGGCTGAAAAAGAGGCAGCAAAGCAACAGTTGATATTGGAGGTAACCTTAGCTTATTTCCAGGTTTTGAATAATCGCGATTTGCTTAATCTGGCAAAATTACGACTGGAAAGCACCAATCAGCAAACCAATCGCATCAAAACTCTGAACGATCAGGGAGAAGGCAATCCTGCCGATTATACCGATATTAAAGGTCAGCTGAACAATGACCAGTCGGCAGTAATCGGTGCAAAAAATCAGCTTGAACAGTCTAAACTAAATCTTGCACAGCTTCTGAATATGGATACTGAAGTATACGTGGAAGAATTTCAGGCAATGCCCGAAATGAACAAATATGAACTGTCCTCTGAAGAGATCTATTCAGAATCACTTGAAAATCTGGATGTTTTTGATGGTCAACGTTTACGAATAAATGCAGCGGAAGAAGATGTTGCGGTTGCCAGATCTTTATATTCCCCGGAGGTTTCGCTATTTGCCCAGTTAAATACCAATTACTCCAGCCTGGCAAGTTTACTGAATGAATCAGGGACCAAGGTTGTAGAAACTGGGCAATTTATAACTATTGATGGCACCAGTTACGCAGTACAAGGAAATCAAAGTCAGTTTTCTCAGCAGGATATTCCATATTTAGATCAGCTGAACAACAACCTCAGCTCTGTAGCCGGTGTGAGTGTGAATATTCCAATTTTCAACGGTTTCCGGGCAAAGCGACAAGTTTCTTTGAAAAAGATTCGGCTGGAAGATGCGCGGCTAGAATTAGAAAACACTAAAAATGACTATTTAAAGGCGATCAAACAGGCATATTATGATATGAATACCGCTTATGAAAACTACTTTGTGCTTCAAGATCAGGTAGCTTCTTATGAGGAATCTTACCGCGTAAATGAAATTAGATTCGGGAATGGGGTTTCAAATTTGGTAGAATATATCATCGCAAAAAATAATCTGGATCGCTCCAGGGTTAATCTAGCAAATGCGAAATATGAATTTTTAATTAGGACAAAAATTTTGGATTATTATAGAGGAACAGATTTTTCCATTTAATGGTAGAATCCATCGCCTCGTGCATCCAAAAAATAATCTCCGATAATAGATGAACTGCAGATTAGCAACTAATGACTCTAATCATAGCAGCAATATGTCCCAAACTAACATCTGTAAAATGGAGGTTCCTTAATCGCCAATATCAACTTGCTTCAAATTAAATACTAACTTATTTTTAAATAAGAGAGCTCACGCGTTGTATATGCTTAGTGCATTTAGTGAGTGTCACTGACCTCACCTTGCGGGTGTACAAGCACCCTCGTAATATCTTTCAATCTATAATTAGTTCAATACCTGCTTTCTCCGCCTTGTATTTTATTTTGGTCATTAGCTCGTAATAACTCCAATTTCTAAATA
>Ga0209309_10002145_pt1 | contig 18438 bp, 8 predicted proteins | sample COGITO_mtgs_1204_2_FD_184807 | JGI IMG/M metagenome (GOLD analysis project Ga0209309, IMG submission 184807) | Pelagic marine microbial communities from North Sea - COGITO_mtgs_120412 (SPAdes) (version 2) | ecosystem: Environmental > Aquatic > Marine > Epipelagic ... | reverse complement strand
CTAAGAAATGAACTTCCTGGACGTGAACTTTCCCGCGAAATGAAACTATTTGCTAAAGGAATGGGCGTTAAAGAAACTTTCGACTACCAACCATTGGGAAGTCATCCTGACTTTACTTATCTAAAAGCTACAGACTTGGTTGAAGAGCATTGGATAATATCCGGCTTTATAGATGTAAAGAAAAGCACCAAGCTCTTTAATAACTTTACAAAAGGTACCGTCCGATTGATAACGGAAAGTATCATTCGAGCTTCAATTTTTGCAGTTAATCTTTGTGGCGGCTATGTTCATCGTATTCAAGGTGATGGCTTAATGGTATATTTTGGCGGAAAGAATATTGAAAAATTGAAGGCAGTAGAAGATGCGCTAAAATCTTTTTCAATGATATCTTACTTTGTAAAAAACGACCTCAAAGACTTTTTTGAGGATAATGGCATACAAGATATCCACACAAGGGCCGGACTGGATTTAGGTCATTCAAAACAGGTAGATTGGTTCTATTCTGGTATTGGCGAATCTGGGGAAGTTACTACGTGTAGCTTGCATACTAGCCTTGCACCAAAAATGCAGAGTAATGCCAAAAACAGCGGAATTGTGGTAGGGCACAATGTAACAACCCAACTCAGGAAAGACAAGTATTTTGAGCAACGAAGTAAAGAAATACACGATTATGAGGATGGACGGAAATATTATCAATACAATTTCGATTGGGAACGCTACTTGGTAGATAACAACTTGGCTGTTCAAAACGATATGGGCGTTCTAGTATTAACAATAAATACCTTGCCTGACCCAAACAGGAACAGTAGAGACTTATACCCCATTGCATCCAAAAGCAAGCCTTATTTTAACTATGACTAAGACAAATCTCAATTGTGATATTGATAGCTTTTTGGGCAAGTATTATTCTTTTAAGGATGTGCATAGCCCTAAACCTGGTTATTTGGCTCTTGAAGGGAAAATTAGCGTACTCGATAAGAAAGGCAAACTTTGGGGGCAATTTGAAATTCTCATTTTAATTAATAAAGTTGAATACCCATACACTATTCCTATCGTAATAGAAAAAACTCAAATAATTGATAGAGATTGGGATTATCATATCTCAAAAGAAGGCGTTTGCTGTTTGGATATTCCACATAAACTTTTAAAGAGCAAAAAGCGAGGAATTACATTTGAAGAGTTTTACAGGAATGTCATATATCCCTTTTTTGCCAATTACCATTACAAGGAATCAACGGGTGAGTATGCAAATGGGGAATACAAACATCATTTTGAAGGAATCGCTCAATTTTATCAAGAGGAATTCGACCTCGAAAATTTTGAAGATATAATTGCACTTTTGGAAACTTCGATAGGTGGTATTAAGCATCAACCCAATATTGAATGTCCGTTATGTGGAAAACCTAAATACAAAAAATGTTGCCGTAAAAAAGTTTATAGCTTAAAAGGATATGGTATGCAGCAATTAAAAATAGATTTGGTTCTATTTAGGCAACAACTACTTAAAAGAAAGAAAGTATTAGGTTAACTGTCAGCTCAAAATAAAATACATACACAAATGATATCAATAATTATCAAAGCTAATTAGTCAATGAAAAAGCCCTAAATGTTGTACCTATGTTGTACCCAAGGCATAAAAAAAGGCCTCACATTTCTGTGAAGCCTTGATTTTACTAGTAGCGGGAACTGGACTCGAACCAGTGACCTTCGGGTTATGAGCCCGACGAGCTACCTACTGCTCTATCCCGCGATTTGGGTCCCAATTATTTAAATTTAGCTATTAACTTTGCGATTCATAATTTCGCTTAAATTATTGGACTGCAAATATACAAAACAATGGAACTATTTTCCAAGCTTTATTTTAATTATTTTTTAATACTCTAAAATATAATCAAAAGTAAAAAGGAATTATCTTTGTAATATGATACATAAAGCCGGTTTTGTAAATATTATAGGAAATCCTAACGTAGGTAAATCTACTTTGATGAATGCTTTGGTGGGCGAAAAACTCTCCATAATAACCCCAAAAGCACAAACAACAAGGCATCGAATATTAGGAATTGTAAATGAAGATGACTATCAGGTTGTGTTTTCTGATACTCCAGGAATTATAAAACCTGCATATGAATTGCAATCTTCAATGATGGATTTCGTAAAATCTGCTTTTGAAGATGCCGATATTCTTATTTATATGGTTGAAGTAGGGGAGATGGAGTTAAAAAACGAAGCTTTCTTTAAAAGAATTATTCATAGTGAGATACCTATTATTCTTTTGTTAAACAAAATTGATAAATCATCTCAAGAAGAAGTTGAACAAAAAATTGAATATTGGAGAACTAAAGTGCCAAATGCAGAAGTATTTGTTATTTCTGCTTTAGAAGGTTTTGGAGTATCTGCTGTGTTTGAAAAAATAAAAGAACTTTTACCAGAAGGACCTGCATTTTATCCTAAAGATCAATTAACAGATAAGCCTGAGCGTTTCTTTGTAAATGAAAAAATTAGGGAAAAAATCCTAATGCATTATAAGAAAGAAATTCCGTATTCAGTTGAAGTTGAAACAGAGGAGTTTGTAGAGGAAGAAAATATTGTTAGAATTCGCTCTATAATTATGGTTGAACGTGAAACTCAAAAAGGAATCATTATCGGTCATAAAGGGAGTGCTTTAAAAAGAGTTGGTGCTGAAGCTAGAAAAGATTTAGAAAAGTTTTTTGATAAAAAAGTTTTTATAGAATTGTATGTTAAAGTTAATAAAAACTGGAGAAGTGATAAGAATCAGTTGAAACGCTTTGGTTATAAAGATTAATAAAAATTAATTCCACATTCAAAAAAAATGAATATTTTATCCAGTTGCTTTTTACAGTATTCTTTCCTATTTAACAAAAAAAAAGTGAAGTTGTAAAACTTCACTTTTTTAAAGTTATTATTATAATTCTTATTTTATAATTATCTTTTTAGTTCCGAAATTAGTTTCATCAGTGTATATTTTTAATAATAAAATACCAGGTTTAGAAAGTATATCGAAGTTCAATGTATTATTCCCTGCTGTAAGAACTTGTCTATTTTTATAAACTACTTTACCTGTTACATCAAAAAGTACTATAGTAGCTTGTGCTGCTTTAGCACTATATAGTCCTACATTTATGTTTCCACTTGTTGGATTTGGTGATACTTTTAATTCCTTGATTTGAGAACTATTAAAGTCATCTATTGAATTTTTAGCAACTGCAACTGTTATAGTTACAGTTGCTGTATCTGAATCTCCATTTCCATCTGTAATCGTATAGTTAAAAGAATCTACTCCTGTAAAGTTTAATTTTGGTGTATAAACCACTTTATTACCATCTAATACTAATGTTCCTCCTATATCTGTTGCTCCTGGTAATGGTGATATTGGATGATTTGTATTTGCTAAATCTGCTCCATAATCATCTGCACCATTTCCATTATCTAATAAGATAAAGATATCATTATCTGTACTGTTTCTTAGAACTGTCACTGCATCGTCTTGTGCAGTTGGTGTATCGTTTGTACTTGTTCCAGCTCCTATCGTGATTGTGATATTGGCTGTTGTTGTATCTCCACTACCATCAGTTATTGTGTATTCTATAGTCTCTGTATCTCCATTTACTAATGCTGCATCTGGAATATAAGTTATTTTACTATCAACTATATTTAGTGTAGATGTACTTCCATTTAAATTAGTGATTGCTAATGGTGTAACTCCTGGGCCATCTGATCCAAAACTATCATTTGCCAATACATCAATCGATGTTGCTACTAAAGTTCCTGCTGCTACAGTTGCTGCATCATCATTTGCGGTTGGTGATGCTATTTCAGTTACTGTAATCATTACTTGAGCTATTGAAGTATCTCCACTTCCATCAGTAATCATGTAATAAAAACTATCTGATCCTTTAAAACCTGTTACTGGTGTATATTCTATCTCAGTTCCATTCACAACAATATTGTTTGCAACATTTCCACTTTCAATTTGCTTAACACTCTTTGATGATGTTGTTCCGTTAATAAAGGTTAATGCTCCAGTTGAATGCGCTCCATCTGTGCCATAAGTATCTACTCCTGATCCATTGTCTGCCAATATAGCTAAGGATGTCATGGTGTTTTGAACTACAGAGAATGAATCTGATTTAGCTGAAGGAACTCCATTTACTGAATCTGCTGACCCTATGGTTACAGTTACAGTGGTTGTTGCAGTTACATTGTTTGTATCTTTAATGGTATATGTAAATGTATCTGTTGGACCTGCAAATGTTGGTGAGGCTACATAGCCGATTTTTCCATTGATTACAGATAAATTGGCTCCCTCAGTACTTGTTGCTGAAGGTAACGTTAATGCTTCTGTTCCATGTGCACCTGCTGAGCCATAGGTGTCATTTATTAAAACATTAATTTGCACTACATCATTACTGCCTTGAACTGCATTTGCTGTATCTGCTACTGCAGAGATATTTACAGTGGCAGCTGTTACTGTTACAGTTACTGTCGCTGAAGCTCCATCTCCATTGCTATCTGTTATTATATAACCAAATGAATCAACTCCTGTAAAGCCTGCTCTTGGTGTATACAATACAGTTTGGCCAACTAACTCTAATTCACCTCCATTGTCTGTGAAAAATGCTGATAACGATATTGGATGATTTGTATTTGCTAAATCTATTCCATAATCATCTGCTCCATTTCCATTATCTAATAAAATGCTAATCACATTATCGCTACTATCTTGTGCTACTGTCACTGCATCGTCTTGTGCAGTTGGTGTATCGTTTGTACTTGCTCCAGCTCCTATCGTGATTGTGATATTGGCTGTTGTTGTATCTCCACTACCATCAGTTATTGTGTATTCAATAGTCTCTGTGTCTCCATTTACTAATGCTGCATCTGGAATATAAGTTATTTTACTATCAACTATATTTAGTGTAGATGTACTTCCATTTAAATTAGTGATTGCTAATGGTGTAACTCCTGGGCCATCTGATCCAAAACTATCATTTGCCAATACATCAATCGATGTTGCTACTAAAGTTCCTGCTGCTACAGTTGCTGCATCATCATTTGCGGTTGGTGATGCTATTTCAGTTACTGTAATCATTACTTGAGCTATTGAAGTATCTCCACTTCCATCAGTAATCATGTAATAAAAACTATCTGATCCTTTAAAACCTGTTACTGGTGTATATTCTATCTCAGTTCCATTCACAACAATATTGTTTGCAACATTTCCACTTTCAATTTGCTTAACACTCTTTGATGATGTTGTTCCGTTAATAAAGGTTAATGCTCCAGTTGAATGCGCTCCATCTGTGCCATAAGTATCTACTCCTGATCCATTGTCTGCCAATATAGCTAAGGATGTCATGGTGTTTTGAACTACAGAGAATGAATCTGATTTAGCTGAAGGAACTCCATTTACTGAATCTGCTGACCCTATGGTTACAGTTACAGTGGTTGTTGCAGTTACATTGTTTGTATCTTTAATGGTATATGTAAATGTATCTGTTGGACCTGCAAATGTTGGTGAGGCTACATAGCCGATTTTTCCATTGATTACAGATAAATTGGCTCCCTCAGTACTTGTTGCTGAAGGTAACGTTAATGCTTCTGTTCCATGTGCACCTGCTGAACCATAGGTGTCATTTATTAAAACATTAATTTGCACTACATCATTACTGCCTTGAACTGCATTTGCTGTATCTGCTACTGCTGAGATATTTACAGTGGCAGCTGTTACTGTTACAGTTACTGTCGCTGAAGTTCCATCTCCACTGCCATTTCCATTATCATCTGTAATTGTATAGCTAAACGAATCTACTCCTGTAAAGCCTGTTCTTGGTGTATACTGAACTTGGTTACCTACCAAATCAATCTTAGCTCCATTATCTGTATAAGCTCCTGATATTGCTATTGGGTGATTTGGATTTGGACCATCTGTTCCATAGCTATCATTCCCTATAATAGAAAGCATATTGTTTTGACTGTTTTCATTTACAGTATGTGAATCATTTTTTGCCCAAGGTTTTCCAGGATCTAATACAAAAACATTTCTTGTTTTTTGCCCTGAATTACCATGAGAATCTACAACAGTATATATTACTGGATAACAACCTACAACCGTTAAGTTTATGGCACTTGAATTTATATTTATTATTCCAGAGATATCACCATCAACATCATCACTAGCTGTAGCTCCTAATTCTACATAAACTGTATTCAAATCTATTATTTGAGGATTATCACCTACTAAGGTGATTACTGGTCTTACTGTATTTTTATCTGAAGTTGCTGTCACATTAGATCCTAAGTTTCCAGCAGCATCTGTTGAAGTTATTGTAACTGTTAGTGCACCATCAGCTAAACTTAAAACATTAGTACTGATAGATAATGGATTAGCTCCATTTGTTGAGCCACTACCTGATACAAAATCGGTGTTACCATCTGTAACTGTCCAATTATAGGTAGATGTACTTTCTAAATTCGTAATATTAAAAGTAAAAGCTGTTTGGTTATTAATGTTAACAGGATCTAAAACATTTGATACTCCATATCCTGTAGGTGCTGTTCTATCTATTTCAATAGCGTTACCAGAGGATAATGCAGCAATATCTAAAGCTGAATTATTATCATCATCTGCAATATTTGAAATTAAAAAAGATGCAGCGCCTTCTATTGAGGCCCCTCCAACTGTTAAGGTAGCTGTCCAATTGTTTCCTGATGGATTTGAAACGGTTGCAAACTCATCAGCAATCTTTACTGTTGGAATATTAATTGTTTCATCTGACTCAAAACGTAAAGTAATGACGTCTCCAGCTTTGGCAAATGCTGTATTAGCATTACTAGTAGACATTATTACACCTGAAATAACAGGTAAAGTTTTATCGTTTATGGTAATTGTAAATTCTTTATCAAAAGTTAAATTACCACTATCTGTAGTTCTTACTCGTATTGAATATGAAGATTTTGTATTATAGTCAAAAGCAGTTGCGCTTAACAAACCACTAGCTGTAATATTAAATGATCCATTATCTGAATCTCCAGTTCCAGACACCAAAGTATATGTAAAAGTATCTCCATCATCTACATCTGAAGATGATAAAGTTCCTACTGTTGTACCTGAAGCTTGGTCATCATCTATTTCTGCCGAAGATAATGTAATATCTGTAGGTGTTTCATTAACATCATTTACTGTAATGGTAAATGCTTCCTCATACGATGTGCCATTTAAATCTGTAGTTCTTAATCTTATTAGATAGGAATCTTTAGTTTCATGATCAAAACTTACTCCACTTAATAAATCTGAACCCGAAATAGAAAAAGACGCATTATCTGTATCTCCTGTTCCAGAAACCAAAGTATAGGTAAATGTATCTCCATCGTCTACATCAGTAGTTGATAAAGTACCTACTGTTGTTCCTGAAGATTCATTCTCATTAATATTTGTTGATGATAATGCCATATCTGTTGGTATTTCATTAACATCATTGACTGTAATGGTAAATGATTCCTCATACGATGAACCATTTGAATCTGTAGTTCTCACTCTTATAGTATAAGAATCTTTCGTTTCATGATTAAAACTTACTCCACTTAATAAATCTGAACCAGAGATAGAAAAAGATATATTATCTGTATCTCCTGACCCAGCAACCAAAGTATAGGTAAAAGAATCACCATCATCTTCATCTGTAGTTGATAAATCACCTACTGTTGTTCCTGAGGCTTGATTCTCATCTATATCTGCTGATGATAATGCAATATCTGTTGGTGTTTCATTGATATCATTTATTGTAATGATAAAGCTTTGTGCGTATGATAAACCATTTGAATCTGTAGTTTCTACTCTTACTGAATAGGAATCTTTTGTTTCATGATTAAAACTTACACCACTTAATAAGTTTGAACCTGAAATAGAGAAAGATCCATTATCTGTATCTCCTGTTCCAGTAACTAAAGTATAGGTAAATGTATCTCCATCATCTATATCTGTAGTTGTTAAAGCACCTACTGTTGTTCCTGAAAATTTATTCTCATCTATATCTGTTGACGATAATGCACTATCTGTTGGTGTTTCATTAATATCATTTACTGTAATGGTAAAGGTTTCTTCATATGTTAAGCCATTGGCATCTGTAGTTCTCACTCTAATAGAATAAGAATCTTTAGTTTCATGATCAAAAACAGGAACACTTAATAGATCTTCACCTACAATAGAAAAAGAGGCATTATCACTATCTCCTGCTCCAGCAACTAAAGTATAGGTGAAAGTATCACCATCATCTACATCTGTTGTTGATAAAGGACCTACTGTTGTTCCTGAAGATTTATTCTCATCGATATTTGTTGATGATAAAGTAATGTCTGTTGGGGTTTCATTAATATCATTTACTGAAATGGTAAAGGTTTTATCATATGTTAAACCATTAGAATCTGTAGTTCTCACTCTTATAGAATAAGAATCTTGAGCTTCATGATCAAAACTTACTCCACTTAATAAATCTGAACCCGAAATGGAAAAAGATCCATTATTTGTGTCTCCTGTTCCAGCAACAAAAGTATATGCAAAAGAATCAACAGCATCTGCATCTGTAGTTGATAAAGTACCTATTGTTGTTCCTGATGCTTCATTTTCGTCAATATTTGTTAATGATAATGCCATATCTGTTGGAGTATCATTAACATCATTTACTGTAATGATAAATGCTTCCTCATGCCATAAACCATTTGCATCTGTAGTTCTTAATCTTATTAAATAGGAATCTTGAGTTTCATGATCAAAACTTGTTCCACTTAATAAGCTTGAACCTGAAATTGAGAAAGATCCATTACCAGTATCTCCTGCTCCAGTAACTAAAGTATATGTAAAAGTGTCAGCAGCATCTATATCTGTAGTTGATAAAGTACCTACTGTTGTTCCTGAGGATTCATTCTCATCGATATTTGTTGATGATAATTCGATATCTGTTGGTGTTTCATTAACATCATTTACTGTAATGGTAAAGCCTTGAGCATAGGATAGACCATTTGCGTCTGTGGTTTCTACTCTTATAGAATAAGAATCTTTAGCTTCATGATCAAAACTTGCTCCACTTAATAAGTTTGAACCTGAAATGGAAAAAGATGCATTATCTGTATCTCCTGTTCCAGCAACTAAATTGTAGGTAAATGTATCTCCATCATCTATATCTGTAGTTGATAAAGCACCTACTATTGTTCCTGAAGTTTCATTCTCATCAATATCTGTTGATGATAAAGCACTGTCTGTTGGTATTTCATTAACATCATTTACTATAATGGTAAATGCTTCCTCATAAAATAAATTATTTGAATCTGTAGTTCTCACTCGTATTAAATAAGAAGCTTTAGTTTCATGATCAAAACTTGCAGTACTCAATAAGTTTGAACCTACAATTGAAAAAGATGCATTATCTGTATCTCCTATTCCAGAAACTAAAGTATAGGTAAATGTATCTCCTGCATCTGCATCTGTAGTTGATAAAGCGCCTACTGTTGTCCCAGAAGATTCATTCTCATTAATATTTGTTGATGATAATGCCATATCTGTTGGCGCTACATTATAATCGTTAAATGGAATTTCAGCTGAAGTGTAATTAAATACAAATAAGCATACCGAAATAAATAGTAATTGTCTTTTCATAGTAAGGTGTTTTTAATAATGCAAAATATTATAATATATATATCACTGCAATTGCAGTAAATTACATTATTTAGGGAAGTAATGTTTGGTTAATTTTTTTTTCTTGTAGGGAGTATAAATACTACTTTTTTTAGCTAAAAAATTATCTGATATAAATCATATTATCAGACATTTATATTTTGTTTTAATATTTAAAAAAAAACAAAATTTCTAAAAATTCGGGTCTGTAAAAATAATATTTATATCAACTACAAGCATCATTACAAATGATACGATTGAACCTCATTAATGAGTAAATTATCGATTAAATACTACAATTCAGCGATTTAATTTTAGATAAGTCCGCTTTTTAAAGAGAATTTAATTAACTGTGCTGTATTTTGGCATGCTGTTTTTTCCAAGATACTTCTTCTATACGTATCTACTGTATGCCTACTAATGCATAATTTTTCACCAATATTTTGGCTACTTAATCCATTAGACATTTCTCTTATAATTTGTAGCTCTCTATTGTTTAAATTTATTTTATATTTTGTATTGAAACGTTGTAGAGATGTTTTTAATTCATCAATAGAAATAGGTTTTAAAAGATAATCGAAAACCGATACTTTTAATGCTTTTACTGCATAATGAGAATATTGGGAAACCAATATTATTTTTACGTCGGTTTCTCGTTTGCTGATTTCTTCGGCAATTTCTAAACCGGAAAGATTTGGCATTTCAATTTGTACAAAAGCTAAATCTAATTCATTTTTTAGTATAAAATCTAGCCCTTCATTTGCGTTTTCAAAAGTGCCTACAACTTCTACTTCTTTAAAGTTTGCGAGTAAGCTATTTAGTCTTTTTAAAAAAGATTCATCAGCATCTATAAGTACAGTTTTAATTTTATCCATTTGGCAAATATTTAAAAAATTAAAATGTTCTTACAGCTCTAACACGATTTAAGCTACCTTTTAAAACACTAGATTCTTGACCGTTAGTTGGGTTTGCAATTTTAGACATACTACTTGACACCTCTGTAGAGCTCCAATAAAAGCTATTTAATAAATTATCTCCACCAATAGAAGTAGCTGCAGTATTTAAAGTCGCCACATTTAAAGACATTAATTTTAGTTCGAAAACACTAGGTAAATACCAATCTCCATAAATTACATTATTTGCCACAACTTCAAGTTCATTACACAATCTGGCAGCATAAAAGTCACCATCATCACCAAGAAAAACATGCGATGAAATAATGATACTAGAGTTTGCTTTACCAGCACCAACTCCATTGCCTTTTGCTTGGGTAGTTCCAAATGTACCTGCAAACCATTTTGTAGCCTCTGATATTTCATTAGCTGAAAAGACTAAACCATGTTGCCCACTTTTATCGACCCAAAAAACTATTCCTCCATGTGCAGCATCACCTATTTTGTATGCTGAAAAATTTTCCGCTGTTTTTGCATGCAATGCATAAGGAACACTTAATAGTTGGCTGGTGCCAGAAATTGAATAATCTGTACCTCCTAAAGGATCGGATTCTGTTTTAATAAAATAATTCCCTGAGCTCCAATTTATTTCAGAAAAAACGCCTGATATTATGGTACCTGTTCCAATTTCTATTGTAATTAAACCATTAATATTGGTTGTTGGAGTATGTGTTTCTAAATAAACTGTTTTTCCTGAAGCTGTATTTTCTAAAATACTTATTTGTAAGCCAATCGTTTTATTACTTAGCAAGTTTCCATCTGCATCTCTTATGATGGCTTGGTAACTCATCTTTTCTGGTGCTTGTGAAAACCCAATTGTAGTAAATAGGAGTGCTAAAATTAGTAATGCTCTTTTCATAGTTAGTTTTTTATAATTTTAAATACTTTTAATTGATTTTTATGTTGATGAACTTTAAGTAAGTAAACACCAGTTGGAAAGTTTTTTATATTGATAGTAGTCAATTTTGTATGTATGTTCTCTTTTTTTAATAACCTTCCATGAATATCGTAAATGGTAAAAGCAAGTTTTTCAAATTCAGTATTTGAAATAGATAAAATGACATTATCTTTTGTAGGATTTGGAAATGCAATTGCTTCTAAAATAAAAGTTTTTACATTTGGATTTGTCAACGTAAATAACTCTATACTTTGCTGAATTCCTTGTGAAACAGAACCGCTATTTGAAACATTTGTGGTTATAAGAAGTTGACCAATTGTATAACTAGAAGATCCTGAGCCAGTAGCATTACCTCCAGAAGTAGCTATATTTTCTTGAGAAAATAAAAAATTTGTAAAGAAAAATAAAAAAATGGGGAGTAGATATAGTTTCATAAGTAGGTTTTAAATACTTAAAATACATATGCTCAGAGCTTAAAAAAAAATCGAGGGGAATAGCTTTTGGGGGGATAGAATAATATTTTAAATACTATTAGTTTGGTATTCAAAAATAACGAAAATAAAAATAGAAAAATAGGCAACAAAAAATAATTCTATAAAATTACATCTAAAATAAAATATCAAAATAATTTTAAATATCTAAATATAAGTGTTTTAGAGTCAAAAATATGCATTGTAATTTGTTATTATAAAATCTTGAGATTTATTAAAAAAGGGGAAAAACACCCTTAAAAAACCCCTTTTTTTCAGTATTTTTAAATATAAATACCTAAAATCTAGATTAATAATTGATTGTTTTTATCATAAAGTCGTGCAAATCCTTCATTTGATTTTTCCCTGTGTCTTTGCCTATATTCCCTAAAATATAAAGAACAATCCAAATAAAAGGCAAAACTATCATCATTGTAATTGGAAAAAAGATAGATTCATTTAAAGAGATTCTTGTATATAAAACGATACAAAAGGCTAAAAAAGAAAATCCTATTATAAAATGTATAAACATAAAGAGCGTCCAAACTTGCGGTTTTGGGCCAAAGAGTCCCTTTAAAATTGCTGTTGTATCCGATTCTTCTACTATTTCTAAATGCAATTGTGGTGACCAAAAATGCTCGTTTTTCTTAGAAACAGAAATAAAAAGATGTCCATCTACAAAGCTACCTCTAAATTTTGTGGTCTCTTTTTTAAATTCATCTGCAAAACGATTTAAAACCTCTTGCTTGCTTTCTTTTAACTCAATTGTAAATCGTGGTCTTAAAAAAACTTCACTATTTCTTTTCTCTATTAATAGGTTAATTTTTGCACTCATTAAAATCAGTTTTATAACAGTTTAAATTTACAATTATTTTTCGTACAGTAAATTGTATCTTTGCAAAAAATATCAACACAAAATGAATAGTATTGTTGCCATTGTAGGAAGACCAAATGTAGGAAAGTCAACACTTTTTAATAGACTGGTTCAAAGAAGAGAAGCAATTGTAGATTCTGTTAGCGGAGTTACAAGAGATAGGCATTATGGAAAATCTGACTGGAATGGAAAAGAATTTTCAGTAATAGACACTGGTGGTTATATTACTGGTTCTGATGATATTTTTGAAGGAGAAATAAGAAAACAAGTAAATCTTGCCATTGAAGAAGCAGATTTAATAGTTTTTGTGGTAAATGTAGAAGATGGTATAACACCTATGGATGCTGAGGTTGCAAAACTTTTACGCAAAGTAAAAAAACCAATTTTTACAGTTGTTAATAAAGTTGATAACGCAATGCGTGAGCCAGATGCTATAGAATTTTACAATCTTGGTTTGGGCGAATATTTTACAATTGCGTCTATTAACGGAAGTGGAACAGGAGATTTATTAGATGCTTTGGTCGCAGAAATGCCAAATCCAGAACCATTTGATTCAGAAAAAGAAGAATTACCAAGATTTGCAGTTGTTGGAAGACCAAATGCAGGAAAATCATCTTTTATAAACTCTTTAATTGGTAAAGACAGGAATATTGTAACCAATATTGCAGGAACTACAAGAGATTCTATTGATACAAAATATAACAGATTTGGTTTCGATTTTAATTTAGTTGATACAGCTGGAATCCGAAAAAAATCGAAAGTAAAAGAAGATTTAGAATTTTATTCTGTAATGCGTGCAGTACGTTCTATAGAATATGCAGATGTAATTATATTAGTTGTTGATGCCACTCGTGGTTTTGAAGGCCAAGATCAAAATATATTTTGGTTGGCAGAAAAAAACCGAAAAGGTGTTGTTATTTTAATTAATAAATGGGATTTAATTGAGAAAGAAACCAATACTTTAAGAGATTTTGAAGCAATGGTTAGAAAACAAATTGAGCCTTTTACAGATGTGCCAATTATTTTTATTTCTGCACTTACAAAACAACGTTTGTTTAAAGCGATAGAAACTGCTGTAGAAGTTTTTGAAAAGAGAAAAAAGAAGATACCTACAAGTAAATTGAATGATGTAATGTTAGACATCATTAAAAGTTACCCACCACCAGCTACAAAAGGAAAATTTGTAAAAATTAAATACTGTATGCAGCTGCCTACAGCAACTCCACAATTTGCTTTTTTCTGTAATTTACCTCAATATGTAAGAGATCCTTATAGAAGGTTTTTAGAAAATAAACTAAGAGAAATTTATGATTTTTCTGGAGTACCAGTTACAGTTTATTTCAGACAGAAATAATACCTAATAAGTAAGACTAATAATGTTTTTCTAAAAATGTTTTAATACTAAACATTTTTAGAAAAACATTTTTTTTTAGGTTGATAAAAAATAATTTTTAAATGTTAAAATTTAACTAGATTTAAACCTGATTTTTTTAAATTATTTGATTTTAATGTTGGTTTTTTACTGCTGATCGTTAGTAGTTTAGGTGATTTTTTTGCTTATTTTTTAAATATTTATAGGCTGATTTCCAATATTTTACAAATTTTTTTAAAACACAACTACCTCTTAATTAGCGCTTTACATATAAAATTGATTTATTTTACTTCTTTTATGTTAAATTTATTTTAGTAATTATCAATAATGTAGTAGATTTGTATGCTTATAACAATTATTTTTCTCATTGATTTTACCCTAACTCAATGATTTTACCCTCACTTAATTTTTTGTAAGCAAAATATCCTTTTAATGTGTCAGTAGTCGAAAGAATACTGTACTTAATCGAAAAAAAGTATCCCTAAGACTAAAATTTTATAATTTTGTTCTTAATAATAAAATTGTTAACCCTAATTTAAAACTTTTTCAATGAAGAAGAAAGTACACCCTATAATGCAAGATTTACTGATAGTATCAGTATTTAAAAATTCAGACCATTTATTTAACAAATCTCAATTAAATTTTAAACCAACGATACTGTAATAGTATTTAGTTAAGATTTCTATATTATTTTATTTCACCCAAAATAAAATAATTATGGATAATTAACAACCTTTAACCTTTCAGCAAATTATTCCCTAAGTCCAATACCTCTAAGTCTTGTTCCCAGAAGAATAAAAGTTGTAACCCTAATTATAAACTTTTTCACGCCATGAAAAAAATTACAAAAAATCAAAATCAAGCGTTTAACCTTTTCGAAAGATTAAACCTTAACAAATTATCAGCCTTACTTATTATCGCTTTTTTAAGTTCAGTAAGTATTTATTCTCAGAACGAGAGTAAAACTTCTAATGATGCTAATGGAAAAGAAAGTATTAGGCAATCAAGTGGAATTACAGCTAAAACAAAAACTAAAAGAAATGTTTTAAGTTTAGATGCTTATACTTCTACCAACAAAACAAGTGTTTGTTCTCCAGAAAGTTCACTTCTAATTACTGAAGAAAGTTCTTGGGGAATCTCTAGATCTACTATAAATAATAGCGGTATTCCTTCTTTTTGTTTAGATCTTCCAAGTCAAGCACCAAAAGTAAATGATGTTTTCAATACAACATTAACACCTCTTGCAGATATTAATTTTGGAAATAATAGCTATACTGATGCTCAGATTTTAGATAAAGTACAAAGAACTTTATCTGTAATAAAGTATCCTAGTTTTGCATCTAGCTCAACATCTCTTACTTCTAATTTTTATAGAGCTATTGCTGTTGTTGTTTGGCATTACACAAATGGTTTAGATACAAGTAGTTATAATTACTCTTGGGTAGGTGGAGATGGTAATACATATACTGTTAATGACTTAAAACAAGCAGTTAATAGTAATTATCTTCCTGCTTCAGATGTTCTTTGGTTAATTCCTGAGAATGGTAGTAGACAACCAGAGGTTATGTTAAATGAAAATACTTCTTCAGACTGTTGTCCTACTCCTCCATCAATTACAACAAGTACGAATGCACCTACAAATAATAATGGCGAAATTATTTTAGAATCTGCATCTGGTGCTCAGTATTATGGAGTAAGTTCATTAAATGCTTCAAGTTACAATGGGGCAACTACAATTGCTACTGCAACAAAAATTTCAAATTCATTACCAACCACTTTAGTTTCAAACGCTCCAAATAGTGGAGGTCAATATATTATTAGAGTTTTTACAAACATAGATGGATGTTTTACAGACTATACAGTTACAGTTCCTTCGAATACAGGATCTAATTGTACAAGTACTTATGCTTCTTATCAAAGCAATCAAAATAATGTTGTAGGAAAGAATAATATTACTGGTGCTCCAGATGGAAGTTATGCTGAAATTCATAATAGTAATCAACAATTAATCGTAGACTTTAATAATGTTTTTCCTGCAGGAACTCAATATAAGATTACTTGGCGTGTAAGAAATAGTGAATCTGGAACAGCGTATATAGATTTATCAGAATCTACTTCTTCTAGTTCTGGTTTTACGAATCATCCTACAAAACCTCAAACTACATCTAAAAATTTTATTACAACAACTGTAACCTCAAATTCTAGTTTTAGATATGTAGCTTTCGATAAAGGAAATATAAATGATGTAGATTATGAATTAGATGCTGTTGAGGTAATTGTTTGTGTAACTTGTGAAGTTGCAGATAATACTACAACTAATACGTCAATTACAGAAGGGCAAACAAAAACATTAACAGGAACTCCTTCTGGAGGAACTTGGTCAATTGTTTCTGGTGGAGGTACAATTAATGGAACTACTTATACTCCAGCTAATATTACCACTAATACTTCTGTAACAATTCGTTATACAATTGCTGCTGATGGATCTTGTGCTGCTACAACTGATGATGTAACTTTTACAGTAACATCTACACCTTGTGTAAATGATTGTGATGGTGGTGTAACCTCATTAACATTAGAATATAATGGAAGTTCAACTTCAAATATCATTGTTAAAGATTCTGAAGAAACTTATTTCAATGGGTCAGTGGCTCCTGGTCAACAATTTACTTTTAGTGGAACTGATGCTGATGGTAAATTTCAAAAAAATAACTTAGAAATTTTTGTAAGTAACACGTTAAATACTGAAATTCATGTAAGTTGCTCTAACCCTGTAAATCCAGGTCTTTCATTTGGAGATTTTACAATCAGAAGAACTATTATAGAATCTGGTGAAGAATTATGTACTGTAAATTGTGAGGTTGCTGATAATACAACTTCTACAGCTTCAATTACTGAAGGACAATCAAAAACTTTAACTGCAACTCCTGCTGGAGGTACTTGGTCAATAGTGTCTGGAGGTGGTTCTATTTCTGGAACAACTTATACGCCTGCTGATATCTCTGAAGATACTCAAGTTACCATTAGATACACTATAGATGAAGATGATCCATGTCCTGAATCTACAGACGATGTAACCTTTACTGTGACTCGTTTATGTACTTCGGATTGTGATGGTAAAGTGAAAGCTTTAACTTTAAAATATAATGGAAGCTCTACAGTAAATGTAGTTGTAAAAGATAAAGAAGAAACTTATTATAATGCTTCTGTAGCTCCTGGTCAAGAATTCTCTTTTAACGGAACTGATACTGATGGTAAATTTCAAAAAAATAATTTAGAAATTTATATCAATGGTTCTTTACATACTGAAATTCATGTAAGTTGTTCTCAACCTGTAAATCCTGGTTTAAACTTTGGTAGCTTTACCATTACTAAATCTATTTTAACGACTGGTGAAGAATTGTGTTCTATCGATGGATATTGTCCAGATGTAGCTGATAATACAACATCAACAGCAGATATTACAGAAGGACAAACCAAAACATTAACAGGTGCTCCAAATGGAGGAACTTGGTCAATCGTTTCTGGAGGAGGAACTATCAATGGAACAACCTATACTCCAGACAATATCAACACAGATACTACTGTTGTGATTCGTTATACGATTGCTGCAGATGGAGATTGTGCTGCAACAACAGATGATGTTACTTTCACAGTAACACCAGTATGTAATGTAGTTGCTGATAACACAACATCAACAGCAGATATTACAGAAGGAGAAACAAAAACATTAAAAGGTGCTCCAACTGGAGGAACTTGGTCAATTGTTTCTGGAGGAGGAAACATCAATGGAACAACATATACCCCAGCTGATATCAACACAGATACTACTGTTGTAATTCGTTATATGATTGCTGCAGATGGAGATTGTGCTGCAACCACTGATGATGTTACTTTCACAGTAACACCAGTTTGTGATGTAGTTGCTGATAACACAACATCAACAGCAGATATTACAGAAGGAGAGACAAAAACATTAACAGGTGCTCCAACTGGAGGAACTTGGTCAATTGTTTCTGGAGGTGGAACTATCAATGGAACAACGTATACTCCAGCAGATATCAACACTGATACAGATGTAACAATTCGTTATACGATTGCTGCAGATGGAGATTGTGCTGCAACCACTGATGATGTAACTTTTACAGTAACACCAGTTTGTGATGTAGTTGCTGATAACACA
>Ga0209309_10002143_pt1 | contig 18442 bp, 10 predicted proteins | sample COGITO_mtgs_1204_2_FD_184807 | JGI IMG/M metagenome (GOLD analysis project Ga0209309, IMG submission 184807) | Pelagic marine microbial communities from North Sea - COGITO_mtgs_120412 (SPAdes) (version 2) | ecosystem: Environmental > Aquatic > Marine > Epipelagic ... | reverse complement strand
TCGTCGTTATTCTTGGCGGTAAGAAGAGCATCGTCATCGTCATCTTCTTTTCCCATCACATTCATCATTTCACAGAAGAATATCCAAATCAGAAGAAGAAGAAAAAGAAGCGCATTTCTTTTCTCCCAGTCGGTTTCTCTCGAGCCTTCGTTTTTTCGAAAGAGAATTTTAAAGAGTAAAGAGATATATATGTAGCGTTGTTGTTCTTTTTGACTTTTTCTCTTTCGTCTTCTTCTTCTTCTTCTGAAGAGAGAGAGAGAGATGAAGAAGCGCTTTTCTTATTAATATTATTATTCCTCTTTTAACGAGAAAGAAAGAAAGAACGAAAGAAAGAAAAGAGAAGAATTTTTTTTACGTGTTGCCCTTTTCCTTTTTTTTCCCGCCAAAATTGTTTTTTCAGTCAGTGCAAACTATTTTCTCTCTTCTTTTTCACAACAACTAGACACAAAGAAGCACTTAAAAAGAAACACAACAAAAACGACTTAGAACAACACAACAAAAAGAACAACCACACTCTGAACAACACCTTAACAAAAACTACTTCTCACGCACTACTCTACTCACACGCACATCAAACGGCAGCGGCGTGTAAAGAGAGAGAAATGAGGCGCGCTGCTGCCAAAGCAGCGGCAAAAACAGCGGCTTTATCAGCTGTATCGGTGTATCGTTTGGCGGCAGATGTCTCGACATCATCCTCCTCTGTCGTCGGGAGGAGGATCTTCTGTCGTCAAAGAACAGCATCATCGACGGCGCGACAAAGCAGACGACATCATCTTTTTGCTGCTTCGGCGATGGTCGGGGATGATGATCGTGATACTAGTAACAGCAACAGAGGAGGATTTGCGAGCAGTTCTTCTTCTTCGAAGGATGCCTCCTCGGCGCTCGTTCGTCGGTTTATGCGCGAAAGTTGTTCATTTTCATCATCATCATCTTCCAGGAACGACACGCTGTTTGATGAGAGACGAAAGAGGTACTACAGTTCTTCTTCTTCATCATCATCATCAACCGCATCATCATCGTCGTTATCATCATCAACAGCAACAGCAACAGCAATCAAAACTATCATCGACGACGAGAACAACGCGGTAATAACGAAGAAGACAAAGAAAAAAGAAGGACAACAAAAAACAGATTCTGAAATCGATTTGAAAATCCTGAAAACGTTAGGCAGTCACTTATGGCCGGCGGATTCCGTGGAGAACAAGGCGAGAGTGGTCACCGCGGTGTCCTTTTTAGTCCTTTCAAAGTTAGCCAACGTTTCGGTACCGTTTATGTTTAAACACGCGATCGATGGGTTAGCGGCTTCGACGAGCGCGGACGGCGCGATTACCGGAGCGACTGCGCTTTCGACGATAGATTTAGCCGCTATTGGTCTCGGGACGCCGGCGACGATGTTGGTTGGGTATGGCGTCGCTCGAGCGACGGCGAGCTTAGCGAGCGAACTTCGGAACGCGACGTTTGCAAAAGTATCGCAAGGCGCGATTCGATCTTTAGCTAGAGACGTGTTCAAACACTTGCACGATTTAGATTTGACGTTTCACTTGAATCGACAAACGGGGGCGTTGAATCGAGCAATCGATCGAGGCCAACGCGGAATTTCGTTTTTATGCAACTCGATGGTCTTCAACGTGTTCCCGACGGCGTTGGAAATTGGTTTAGTTTCCGCGATTTTATATTCCAAATGCGGGCCCGAGTTTGCGTTGTTGTCGACGGGCACGATTGGTGCGTACACGGCGTTCACGTTTGGCGTGACGAAATGGAGAACAAAGTTCCGCAAAAAAATGAACGCGTTGGAAAACGAAGGCAACAACAAAGCAGTCGATTCTTTGTTAAACTACGAAACCGTGAAATATTTCAACAAGGAGAAACACGAGGTGAATAGATTCGACGAAAGTTTAAAAGGCGTGGAACAAGCCAACTTGAAGATTGCCACGAGTTTAGCCGGATTGAACTTTGGACAAAACGCTATTTTCTCAGCCGCGTTGTCCACGGCGATGTTATTAGCGGCGAGTAAAGTCACGACTGGAGAATTAACCGTCGGTGATTTAGTCATGGTAAACGGCTTACTCTTTCAACTCTCCGTCCCTTTGAACTTTTTAGGTACCGTATATCGTGAAGCGAAACAATCGATGGTGGATATGACGACGATGTTTAAATTATTAGAAGAGCAATCGCAAGTGCGAGAGGCGGTGAATGGTTTAGAGTTGCCGACGAGTAAAGAGGCGTTGGAGAAAGGATTTAGCGTAGAATTCAGAAACGTGTCGTTCGGATACGATCAAACTGGCGAAGAAAACGAGTTTGATACTATTAGTAGTAAGGGAGGTGCGGCGGAGGAGTCGTCGAGTTCGGCCCCGGGTAACAACAACGCGTTGATTGTGGACGATTTGAGTTTTAAAATTGAAGCCGGAAAATCCTTAGCCATCGTTGGCGCTTCCGGGAGTGGTAAATCGACCATTTTGCGCCTGTTGTATCGCTTATACGACGTGAACTATAACTGCGAACACAACAATCACGACAGCACGCAGTGCGGCGTATACATCGACGGTAAAAACGTGAAGGATTTGAAGCTCGATTCGCTTCGAGAAAACATCGCCATTGTCCCGCAAGATGTCGTGTTATTCAACGACACGTTGCGATACAACATCGCGTACGGTAAATCGCAAAGATTTGTTGATAGTGAGCACCAATCGCTTGGGGAAGAACTCGCGACGGATGCGGAAATTCGCGAAGTTGTTCGTCGCGCTCGACTCACGGAAACCGTCGCGAGTTTGCCGAAAGGTTTCAGCACTCAAGTCGGCGAACGAGGGTTGAAACTCTCCGGAGGCGAAAAGCAACGCGTCGCGATCGCGCGCGCGCTTCTTAAAAACAGTCCAATTGTACTTCTCGACGAAGCCACGTCCGCGTTAGACGCGTACACCGAACGCGAAATCGTCCGCGAGATTGACTTTCTAACCAAAGGCAAAACCACCGTCGTCGTCGCGCACAGATTATCCACCGCGCGACGATGCGATAACATCGCCGTCATTCACAACGGTAAAATTGTCGAATACGGTTCGCACGACGAGTTACTCTCCATCGAAAACGGTCGATACGCGAAATCTTGGGCACAGCAAACGCAAAAAAGGAGCGACGTTTTCGATTCAGACGACGATACTTCTTCAGGAGGGAACGAAGAACGACCACTCGCTCCAACTGCATCGGACGTAAACGACGAAAACGCAGTCAGAGAAGCAAAGCTGACGATGAACGACGACGACGACAAAGACAATAATAAAATCCACGACCCGAACACGCCTTTAGACGAGCTGTTGCGTCGGCACGCGCCAAAGAAGAGAGGTGGTGAAGTCAGCATCAGAGAAAGGCAGCAGAGAAAGTCCTCCGTTGTCATGGATAAGAAGAGATGTTGTTAATAGGAGCGCAGATAGATTGTTGTTAGAGTTGTTCTTTCTTGATGTGTGTAAGAGAAAATGCATCACAAAATATATCCACATTTGCTGTTTGTGCTTATTTATTAGTAGTAGTATAAAAGATATATAATAATGTCACCCACCGCTTTTGCTGCGATATCATCCTCCCAAAAGCTATCTTCATCTTCATCGTCTGTTTTTTGTTCTCGTCATCTTCTCCGCCGACGGGGAAAGACTTCGTTGGAATCATCTTCATCCTCAAAATCATCTTCGTCGGTGAAGAAGAAGAAGCAGACGATGGACGTTTCTGCCGCGTCCTCGACTTCAACATTATTCGCGCTCGACTTTGACGGCGTCGTCTGCGACTCGGTCGGGGAATCCTCGCTATCCGCGTGGAAACACGGCGTTGAATTGTGGCCGGAGTTGTTCGAGTGCGAACGAGCGAATGAGAAAAAGGATGAAGTTTTAGATAAACTGCGAGCGGTACGACCAGTCGTGGAAACGGGATACGAGAACACGATTTTAGCGAGAGCGCTTCTGGAAAATCTCGACGGGTACGACGTGGAATCTATCTTGAAAGACTGGCCTATATTGAGCGAAACGCTGATGCAAAAATGGCAGTTAGATCGGAAAACGATGGTGTTGGAGTTTGGTAAAATACGAGACGATTGGATCCGAACGGATTTTAAATCTTGGTTGCAACCGAACGCGCTGTACGAAGACGTACCGGAAGCGTTGAGATTTTGCACGGAGAGAAGAGACGCAAAAGTAACGATTGTGACGACGAAACAAGCTCGGTTCGCGGACGCTATTTTGGTCGATATGGGTGGAGTGAAGATTCCCGAGGAGGATTTGATTAGCACGACGGTGAGCGGAGAACCGAAAGCGGACGTGTTGGTGCGGTTGGAGGAAACGTTTAACAAGGACGGCGCGTCGAGGATGATTTTCGTGGAAGATAAGTTATCGACTCTCATTAAAGTCGCAAACGATAAACGATTAAGCAAATGGGACTTGTTTTTCGTGGATTGGGGGTATAACACCGAAGACGAGCGACAAGTGGCGAAACACGATTACAGGATGAAGCTGATTGGTAAAGAGGAGTTTTGCGGCTTGCTGCGAGAAGGATAGAAAGAAAAAGAAAAAGAAGAGAAAGAGTTTTATGTATACACGTGTAACAAGAAAGATTATGACCATTATTGCGAATGAGATTTAAATTTATGTGCAACCAACTCTGAAGATTTTACGCCGACGATCGTCCGGAGTCGTAAGAAGACCCTTCATCTCGCTTTCCTTCTTCGCGTTGTTTTAAAAGTTCTTCGCCTCGAAAATTTTCTTCAACCCGAGAGCGAACGCGCCGTATCTCCAGATCGCCGCGGGCACATAGAACGGAAACCCAGCAAACGCAGACGCGGCCGTATACGCGAGAGATGAATACAACATCATCCCCGGCGCTTGCCCCGGGTCCGCGTTCACGGCGTGCATCAACCCAAGCATAGCAACGAATACTGGAGTGTATTCACTTTCATTCAGTTGCGTTCCGTGTTCGCGAGCGTACGCCTCGTTGGTGTTGTTCACGAGTTCTGGAACGAGTTTCCAATCCGCCACGCTGTGTTTTGTGTGTGTGTGAGAGAGAGTGTGTGTGTGTGAGTGAGATGATGAACATGAAAATGAATTGGAATACAAATGTGTCCACCTCCAATTCAATGAATCAAAGGCGGCAGTAACGAAGAAGAGTTTAATAAGAAGAGACGCACGCGGAGACAGGTTTACCCAATTTTTTGTTCGTGTGAAGCACTCTCCATTTAATAGTCATCCACATTTTAGACGCCAAGTTTAAGGAGAGTAAGCCGACGCACGCGTCTTTGATCGAGAGGATTGGAAGCATTTTGTGTACTCGCTTATACGTAATATGAGAGAAGGCACCTCTTAATTATTGTGGAGAATTTTCGTTCAGCAGAAATATAAAATATTAGAACTATAGTACAACGCGGAGGAAACTTCTTCTTCTTCCATCATCACCTCGCGAAAAGGAGAGAGCGTGGTGGCATTTTTCACGACCACTTTTCATCCACTCGTCGTTCGCAAAATGTAGAGCAGCGATTATTATTATTATTATTATTATTATTTGCCTATTCGCCGCCGGCAGCCGAAGCCGAGTTTTTGCCGGATTGGCTCAGCGCTAACTTCTTGATCGAGCTGTTTTTCTTCATGTCGTAATAGAGTTCGTAATACGCGTCTCGGTTCCCACTCAATCGATTGAAGTTAACCATGTATATTCCGGGGACGATTTCGTATTTTTCGACGACGATTTGGACTGCGGAGGCGTTGTGTCGTAATCGAATAGGTTTCCCGGGCGTGGCTTTGACTTCGCATCCGGCTTTTTTAGCGGTAGAAACGACAGCTTTTTCGATTTCTGTGACGCTCGAGGACGAGATGAATCGAGTCGTGGAGTTGGAAACGTTGGAGTAGTCGTCGAACATGTGCGTGCAGTCGAACGTGGTTAAATTCATGAGTTCGAACGCGTTGATTTTCCGGATAACTTCTTGGCTCGAGCCTCGGTCGAAGTTGGACATCGTCGACTGTTGGCGTTGTAAAGAAGAGAATATGCCTCTCTTTCCTCCTCCTCCTCCTTTGGGAGACCCGGCGGTGGGATTTTGCGAATTCTCTCTCGAGAGCGTGTGATCGGTATCGTTGTCTTCGTCCCAGACGTCGTCGCCTTCGTTGCTAAAATCAGAAAAGTCCGACCCGTCGCTTTGGTTGTTCAATTCTCGTTCCACGACGGAATCGGAGACGCCTTTTTCCAAGGAAATATCCACCACCGACCGCGAACTGGTTTGTAACTTTTTAATCTTCACCGGTTTGAACCCATTTTGTCGAAACCAAGATTTCTTGAAAATTTGCGGCCAAGTCGCTCGTTTCTTCGGGTCTTTGACCAAGATAATCTCGAGCACCTTGATGGCTTTTCTCGCGATAACTTCCGCGTTATAATACGGCTCAACTTTTTGCACTTGCGTTTGTAACTCGACAAAGTTCGCGCCGTAAAACGGACAATCTCCAGTTAACATGAAATACAAAATGCACCCGCACGACCAAATATCCGCGATTTTCCCATCGTATCCTTCCGCTTTCGCTTTCGTGTATTCATCCTCGAACGCTTTCACCTTTTTCAACCGTCTCGACCCCGCCATGACTTCCGGCGCCGCGTAATTCGGCGTCCCGCAAATAGTTCGTAAAGACCCATCCGTGTTTACTTTTTGCGCCGCTAAGCCGAAATCTCCGACTTTACACGTCTTCTTCTCGTGATCTAAGAATATATTCTCCGGTTTCAAGTCTCTGTGGAACACCCCTCTGGAGTGGCAAAACCTTACTCCTTGACAAATCTGTTGAAAATAGACTCGCGCGCAATCTTCCTCCAACTTGCCTCTTTGCTTCACCAAATCGTACAGTTCTCCGCCGCTTAAAAACTCCAAAACTAAATACACCTCCTCTTGTCCCGATAAGACTTCGAATAAGTTCACGACGTACGGGTGGAAAACTTCCGCCATGGTTTTTATTTCTTGTAAGAGCATTTCTTTCTCGTCCACTCTTTGCAACATCTGCCGGTTTAAGATTTTAATCGCGTACGGGTCTTTCGCTTGTTTCATGGTCGCGAATTTCACTTTCCCGTACGCGCCTTCACCCAACGTGCGAGAGACGGAATATTGGCCGATCTTTTGCTTCATTTTGTTGTGTTTATTAATTCTTCTGTGTTGTGTGTTCAAAGCTTTTCTTTAAGAGGTTGTAAAAGTCAATTTTTGAAGCAAATTCCCCAGAGAAAAAGATGACTTCTCATCGATATCACGTTTCCGAAAGCCTTTTTACCAGCAATATCAGAAAAGACTTTAGAAGACAGAGCGTGGCTTTTTCTGCGAGCGGAAAGACGTGTCGGAGGAGGAGGAAAAGGAGCTTTTTAACACGTTCGACGAGGAGTAGTAGTAACAGTAGTTTTACCACACCGGAACCCCCAATTGGAAAATGCGAGAACGAAGTGAACGACTTGGAGAACGAACGAGTGCGAGAACAAATATCCGAGTTACCGATTAAAGACGTCATCGAAGACTGCTTGCGAGTTCTTTTTGAAAACGACAACGATTTGATTTTACAAGCCCCACCGGGTGCTGGGAAGACGACTGCACTCCCTTTAGCGATGATGTGTTCTCGACGCGGGAAACGTTGGTTTTCGTCTGCTTCAGAAGGAGGGAAAATTTTAGTTTTAGAACCGAGACGGGTTGCGGCGCGCGCGGCTGCCACACGCATGGCGTCGATTTTAAACGAAAAAGTTGGGGAGACGGTTGGGTATCAAGTACGATTTGAAAGACTGGTATCGTCAAAGACACAAATCGAGGTGGTCACGGAAGGCGTGTTGAAGAATAGATTGGCGAAAGATCCGAGTCTGAAGGGCGTTTCGTGCGTCGTGTTCGACGAGTTTCACGAGAGGAATTTAGATGCGGATTTGAGTTTAGCGTTAGTTTTGAGAGCGAAGAGTAAGTTTGGGAGAGGGAAGGACTTGAAGGTGTGCGTGATGTCGGCGACGTTAGGGGACGTGGCGGTCAGGTGCCAAGAGTTGATGAGGAAGACGTTACGAAGAAAAGAAGACGAAGAAGAGTATTTTTATTACGACGCGCCAATCGTGCAATCGGAAGGCAAATCGTTCTCGGTGGAAACGATATACGTGGGAGGCGGAGGGATAAATGGTGCGTATAACGACACAGAAAAAGTCGCCGTAAAAACCGTTCAAAAAGCTCTCAGCGATACGCCAAACGGTGGGAATATTTTAGTCTTCCTCCCCGGCGCGGCTGAGATTCGAAGGGTCGTGAAGTCTCTGAAAGATCGATTAGGGGATTCACATTATGAGATTTTGCCTTTGTACGGAGCGTTGCCGACGAACGAGCAGAATTACGCGTTGACACCTTCAAATACGCCCGCGAAACGAAGAGTCGTCGTCTCGACGCCGATAGCGGAGTCTTCTCTGACGGTTCCCGGAGTGACCATCGTCGTCGACTCGGGATTACGAAGAGCGCCCAAGTACGACCACAGTAAAGGCATGACTCGATTAACGACTGAACGAGTTTCGATTTCGAGCGCGGACCAGAGACGAGGTCGAGCCGGTCGCATAGCGGAAGGAATGTGTTACCGAATGTGGAACGAAAACAGTATGGCGACATCTTTCCAGAAAGAAACGACGCCGGAGATTTTGACCGCCGATTTGACGAGTTGCATGTTGACCATCGCCAACGCGCTCGGAGGAGAATTGTCGACCAAGGATATTTTTTCATCGCCATCTTCATCTTCTTCCGAGAAAGAAGTAAGAGAGGGTTCGACTTCATCGTCCTCGTCACCAGCGTTGGCTTTTTTAGATCCACCGCCGGCTGGACCGGGCAAAAACGCGCTCAAACTTCTCGAAAAACTCCGCGCGATTGAAGTCGTCGAAGAAGACCGGGAGTCCTCGAACGTCACGTACTTTGTTTCCGAGAAAGGTAAAGCGATGAACGGTTTACCGTGTCATCCTCGCATAGGTGCGATGTTATTATTCGCGAGTCAAAGAGGTGCGGCGAGTACGCGTTTAGCGTGTCAGCTCGCGGCGGGTGTCGATAGTGATAAGAGTCTTTTGCGAGGTAGAGACGCGCCGCTGGACGCGAGAAGTTACGCCAGAGCGATTCAAGGACGAGATGTCATCATAGCTGATATTGGTAGTAGTAGTAGCTCGATGAATAGTGACGATGACAACAGCGATGATGAGTACCGTAAAAAGCTGGGCAAGAAAGTCGGTGAACGTGGGATTGATGTTATACGCGTTCCGGTAGACGCGAAACTGCCGAGCTCGAGCAAACGCTCGAAGAATATGAAAAAGGCACCAAAAGGCAAAAAAACGAGCGCAAAATCTGCAATCATCGACGCGCTTTCGAAATCGTACAACAGTGAGAGCAGTGGTGGTGCAGGTACCGGTAGCAATTCTTCGTATTTGGACTTTGATGTCGATCCGTTTGCGGTTTCCGAGGCGCGAAAATCGTCGCAACAGTTGGCGAGGAACATTCGGAGTCTCGCCAACGACGCGCCGGCCGCGGATATTCTTAGAATTGCAAAGTCGGTTTCAACGGATATCGATTCGGATGGATTAAACGCGAACGAACCAGTATACGAAGAAATCTTTTGCGGTGCGAAGCAGTTCGAAGCGTCCGTTTTGCTCGCGGCTGCTTTCCCAGATCGAATCGCTATGAAATCCAGCGGTAAAGGTTCGAACACGTTCAAACTGAGCGGCGGAGGCGCAGCTTCTATTTCCGCCGACAACAGGGACGACCCGATTGCAAAAGCCGAAGCGTTAGTTATTTGTGAAATGTTTGGAGGAAACGACGGGAACGGCGGTAAGAACGATATCATCAAACTCGCGTCGCCTTTAACGAAAGGTATTCTCGCGACTGCCGCGGCGACGGATGAAAACCTGAAATTTTGTTTGAACGTATCCACAAAGCGCGAAATTACGTGGGCGGAAAGCTCGAACAAAGTTGTCTCGAGAGAAGTTACGAGAATTGGTGACGTTGTTTTGGACGAGAAAGTAATCGAAGCGACAGAAAGCGAAATGGCGGATGCTATCGTCGAAAGAGCGAAAAAGGTTGGCGTGTTTACATTCTTCAACGTGAGCGGGGATAAAAATCTCAACGCGTGGATAAAGCGATGCGTGTTCGCGCACAGTTGCAATCCTGAATCGTTCCCGGACTTTCACGATACATCTTTAACTAAAACTGTCGCCGAGTGGCTTCCGCAATGGGTCGTCGGATGCGCCTCGAAACAAGACATCTTGAAAAAAACAAACTTGAGACAGATTCTGGAAACTACCATGCTCTCGCACGAGGACAAACGAGTACTGGACAAAAGTGTTCCCGAATCAATTCGTTTACCTTCAGGGACCCAAAAGAAAATTAATTACGAAAACGTAAGCGACAACAACGCCCCAGTCATCGAGTGTCGATTGCAAGAGCTGTTCGGGTTACCCGACACGCCTACCATAGCCGGTAAAAAAGCCGAGTTGCACTTACTCTCGCCGGCGAGTCGACCGGTACAAGTGACCACTGATTTGAAGTCCTTCTGGGAAGGTGAATACGAAAACGTAAGGAAAGAGTTGAAAGGCCGCTACCCAAGACACTATTGGCCAGAGAACCCTTTGGAGGCTGAACCGACTGCTCGCGCGAAGCCTCGCAACAAATAAATAGATAGAAAACGTTGTATACCAGAAATAAATAGAAATTAGTTAGTACTATATTACAAACGGTGGTGATTACATTACAGACTTCCTTTGCACGGGCGCGATGTGCTCCAACGCTTCCATCGATAAAACGCTCGCGCCTCTCACGACGACCATCCCGAGCGGCGTTTTCTCCGCCGTCGAGTCGTTCACGCACTCGTCCAAGACTAAATTTAAAAACTGATCGAACCCGCGTAAAATACCAATCACGCCTCTGTTCCCGTTCAGTTTCAGTTTCAGTTTTTTGTCCATGTATCTGTTATTTAAAAGATGATGATGAGGATGATGATGATGATGATGATGATGATGAGAAGAGCGTTTTGCTTCGTCAGATGGTGTTTCGTTGGGAGCGAGGAAAAGTAGAGAGAAACGAGGGAGAGAGATCGTCATCGCGAAGCCGAATCGCATCTTCGACGGCGCCAACGAAAGAAGAATTTCCCTAAATAAAAGCAGGACGAGTAAAGAAGACAAAGAAGAAGAAGAGAGAACGATGAAATGAAACGACTGCAGTACGCACTGTTTCAATTCCGGCACTTGCACGCCCATGACGGATGATGATTACTATGTGGGATGATTGTATTGAATAGAACACGCAGCAGTTATGAGGAATTTGAAACAAAAATTGAAAGACGAGAGGAGGAACGTTTTGGGTCTGTCCTACTGCTATTATTACTACTCTCTGAATCAACGCACTGATGACTAGTATCTAACACGCGACGACGACTCGTTGATGCCACCCTCTTAAAACTCTCCTCGCTATCGTGCGGTAGCCCATTTCGGTGGCTAACCGCTCTCTCCACGAGTTGAACACTCGAACGCGCCACGCCGAGAGGACTTTTTGCGAGAGAGAGACTCGGCGAAAAGTATCGGCTATTTGCTCGTTGATTTCACGTTCGCGAGCGTTTTCGAGCTCGTCTCGCTTGGATGAAGAGGTTTTCAATTTCCAGGCGAGGAATGCGTTGAGTTTGAGAGACACGTCGCGGAACTGCGTGGCTTGGACGTACTCGTCGCGCATTTTTTTTGCCTCTTTGGCGTTTTTCAGCCAAACGCGTAAAACGTCTCGTTTCGTTTGGATGTTTTCCGCGTCGTACGGTTCGTTTCGTTTCTCGTCCCAGGCGCGTTCGCAGTTGGTGAACACGCGGAATAATAGTTTTTTGTTGTATACTTTGATTTTCCACCGTTTCAATGCAAAGTACAAAGAGTCTCTCGCGATGGGTTTCACGGAGATTTCGAGAACTTTCTTTCGATCTTGTCTCCACTTCCTGTGCCAGTACAAAGCCGAGAAGACTTTCGCTTTCATCGTTACCGTTCTCTTTTCAATGAAATTTTCGATTTGAATCTCGCGATCGGCGCGTGTTATCAACCCTTTTCGAGTTTGTTCTCGCCAGGAGGTGAAGAATAAATCGAGTCTATCGCGCTGGAGAATCTCAATCGCGCTTTGCCATTTCTCTAAAAAGCGTTTGGCGACGTTCCTGTTGGCGAAAACCACCGCGATTTCCCGCGAAGTCGTCTTCGTTCGAGGCTGGTTTTTTTCTAGCTCACCACCATCGGTCGGCGGGATATAACCATCGGTGCTACGTATCAAACGAACGCGCTCGTACTTCTCCGCCATTTTTTCCGCCTCTTTAGCTTTTCTCACTTTTCTCACCGCTTCTGCCGAAGCCTTCTCGCACTCGACCGATAAGAGCGTAAATTTTCCGTACATCTTCTCCGCGTGTATCAAAGCGTTCGATAAGTGAGTCTGACTGACATTTTTACCTTGTTGAAACATCACGAGAAGAAAATCAGACGCGTTTTCCGCGTCTTCGGCGACATTTCGGGCAAACTCGCACTCTTCTCTCAGTTCGTCGGCTCTTTGAATCGATTCTTTCGCTTCTCGAAGTAACGCCTCAACCTTGGACTCTTCGACGACTTTTTTTACGTTCTTTGATATCGTCCTTTCGTCGTCGTCGTCGGCGGCCTCGTCGATATTGGTCGGCGATGCTGCAAACGTATCCCAGGGCGAGTGTAACGTAGCCAACGGTAATAAAGTTGTTACGTAATTCGTCGCTGCGTAGTATTGACCTTTCAATCGCTCCAACTTTTTCCTCGCCGCGGATCCTTCGCTGCGAAAATACAGAGACATTCGTTCACTTTCAGCTTTACTTTTTCGAGCGTCCACGAAAGCGACGAGTTCACTTTCGTCATCGCCACGCAACTTCCGTCTCGCAACTTCGACTTTGAACGCGGACTCATCTCTCGCCATTCGCCACGCGACGAATGCCTTTTTCAAAACAAACGCCCGAACGAGTTTCTTCTCCGCTTTACTCTTTGCGCTTTTCGCCAGCGCCAACTCCCAACGCGCGAACGCGATTGATAGCGTTTTCTTATCCGCATCTATCGTTTTCATCGTCGCCACGTGCATCGCTCGGTTTGAAAGTTTAGCGAATTTACGCCAACGATTGAAAATGTCGCGCACGTGTCGTTGCTTCGCGTTCAATTCCAAAGCTTCCAAAGCTACTCTTCTCGGTTGTAAAGACGCGGAAACATCGCGCCAGTGATCAAAACTTCGCCGCAAAGCGACGGCACGTATCGCGTTGAGTTTTGTCGTCACTACTTCCCTCTTTTCTTTTTCTTTCTCTGTCCGTATTTTCCACGCGTTGAACATAATCGCTTTCGTTTCGACTTCAAATTCCGTCTCGACGAGTTTTGAGATGATCTTCTTTCGAAACTGCGTCGTCGTCTGAATCGTCGTTTTGTTACCAAAACCTTCGCCGCCACCGTACGCGTATTTCTGTTCCAACTTGGACTTTACTTTCCGCAAATTCACGAACGCGTCGTTCATTTTCTTCCTTCGAAGCGCAATCTCCTCGGATTTCTCGATGTTCGCTTGTATTTTCAACCGTAAGTTTTTTAACATCTGCGCCTGTCGTTGCGAAACCGACGCTACCGGTTGTTGTTCAAACATTTGCGTTCGATCTCTGAACGTGGGCGATCGAGGCGACCTTTGCGGCGACCGAGGAATATTGGACAAAAATGCGGGCGTCGTCGTCGTCACCGATTGCGGTGCAGACCGTTGTCGAATCAACGCCGATGCCGTTTGAAACTCTTCCTTCTTCTCTTCTTCTTCTTCTCGTTCTTTGCGATACGGCGTGTACTTCGGCAACGGCGTCGCGACCACTTTTTTCACCTTTGTCTTCTTTGTCTTCGCATCATCCTCCTCCGCAGATTCAAAGCTCGGCGTTAACTGCCTCGGCGTCGTTTCCATCGCGCCTACTTTCGACGTCAGCGACGTCTGTTGTTGTTGTTGTTGTTGTTGCACCATTCCGCTCGTCATCAACGGTGGCGACGGTTTCTTCGCATCGGTCATTCGTTGCATCATTTGAATTCGTTCCTTCACGGAAAGGTTTACCACGGGAGAGGTCTTGGACGAATCATACGTATCATCATCATTGTCTTCGTTGGGTTCCATCACCGGCGGCGACGGAGGTGGCAGTCTTCTTCGCGAAGAAGAATCAGAATCAGAATCAGAATCAGACGACGCCATGATGATGTCTTTCGAATTTTTTCAAATCTCTCTCTTCATTTTTGCTCCTCGTTATCCTCTCGCGATGATGATAGTCTCATCGCGAGGAGCGTTTACGAACGTCTCTCTTCATCTCTCTTCATCTCTCTCGCTGATGATGATGATGTTGTATTTATTATTATTGCGAGGAAAATGAGAGAGTTTGTGTGTATTCTTCTGCAAAGTGTATCAAACGAGGTTTTCGCTTTATTAGGTATTCTTTTGACTAATATGGGAATTTTTTGTTTGAACTGCTCTAAATTATGGCATAAAATTAAATCATCATTTCACAACAACAACAACAACAACAACAGAAAAAAGAAAAAGAAAGAAGAGAATTATTATTGAGAGAATTGTTAAGGTTGTTTCTTTTATATACACACAAAACTTGCGCCAACAGACGACTGACGCACAAATAGTACATGATCTTTAAAACTTTGTATTCGAGGACTTTACATTCGCCTTTTGCGGGTTTGTTGGCGACATCATCTCGACGACGACAACAACAACAACAACAACAACGCACTTCCTTTACTGCGAGAAGAATGATGATGATGACGAGGAAACGAACGTTTGGGAAGAATTTGACGATTTTAGAAGACGCCGCGAAATGGAGGAGTTTTTGTTGCAGTAGTTACGGTCGCGCGAACAGTAGTAACGATGCGTCGTGGTGTCGTCAGTGCTGCTCTTCTTTATTAAGCGGCGGAGGAAGTGGCGGATTGCAAAATCATCATCGTTATCGAGAAAGGAGGAGCGCGTTGAATACGAATACTAATTATTGTTCGCAAAATTGGAGGAGCAAAAGTAATAAAAACGAACAACGACGGAGGAATCAGTATTCTTCGGGGTACCACCAAACGAGACGAACGACCCACGACGCGAGTTCTTCACCGTTCGCATTGCACGCTTTGTCATACGACGACGACACGTCGTCGTCGCCCTCAGGAAAAGAAGGTGAAGAAGAAGAAGAAGACGATTCTGACGACGACGACGAAAAGGGCGGGTATTACAAAACGAAACATTGGAATCCTACGAAGCACGCGAGCAATGGTTTGAGCAACGATGATAGCAGTAGCAGTGATGATAGTGAACACGCAGAGCTTAAGATGGAAAAAGAGGGTGGCGTCGCGCAGCGACGAACACCGGGAGCGTTAGAATCGATTGAAGGGAACGTCTTTCGCGACCGCGAGCGTTTAAAATCGGACAAAGATTTCGACCGCGTGAAGAAAACGGGAAGAACGTTGAATTATTCTTGCATACGAATAAAAGCGGCGCCGAACGATGGCGTACCCGGCGCAACTGGATGTCACCGAATTGGCATCGTCGTCCCGAAGAAACAGTTAAAACGCGCCGTCGATAGGAACCTGTGCAAACGACGCGTTCGAGCCATCTTTCGAACGAACAAAGACAAATGGCCGAAAACCGAGAGCGGTTCACATTTAGATTTCGTCGTTTTCGTGAAACAAGAAGCGTTAGAGGGCGGTTTCAAGCAGTTGGAGAAAGAAATGTTCTTATTCGCGAGCGATTACACCGAGAGGGAGATGAAATCAAAGACGAGCAAATCCAGGAACGCGGCGAAAGTTGTCCGGAATACTAACGCGAACGTTACTCGAACCGCACAAGCGAGTAACGAGAACGAGAACGTAAGGGCGAAGAAAGAAAACGGCCCGACAAACAACATTGCTCGATGATCCGTTCGCGTGTGCAACAGAATTTAGAATAGAATGTAAATAGAATCATCATTAGTCGCGTGTTAGTAAGACATCAGCCGATGAAAAAATGTGCATCTTCGCGATACAAAACGCCAACAACATCTCTTTCCTAAGGCGAGAGAGAGAAGGGTTTCACCTCAACGCTTTTCTTCATTCTCGAGACGCGAATACGAATACAAATAATGTTGCGTAAAGTCGTTTTGTCAAACCTCGCGCGCGTTGCTTTATTGCACCGCACGCGCACGAACGCAATCGCCTCCACCTCTTCTTCTTCTTCTTCTTCTATTCAGTTGTTTCGATCGTCCTCCTCGTTCATGAATACGAATAAGAACAACAACAAACAGATTTCAACCTCGTCGTCGAACGCGTTCGCGGAAGAACAACAACAACAACAACAACAAGAAAACGATAAAATGGGAGAAGACAAAACGCGATACAACAAATCATCTGGCCCAGTCGCGAAACTGCTCCACTTGATTTTCAAGAACCAACCGATCGATTCTCAGAAACTGTATACGTTAGCCGTGGAAAACGCGGTTGAAATCCACAGTCGCAGACACATGAAAATTTTGCTCCAATCGATAAAAAGTCGAAAACAGTTCACTGCGAGCGAAAACAACAACAACAACACGAACAAAAATAAAAAGAAGAAGAAACGATTCGATGGTTTTATAAAAGCGGCGAGACCGTTGGACGCGTCCGGGAAAACGACGAAAGTGACGTACACGTTTAGCGTAGAAGAGAGAGGGAGGAAACACTTAGAAAAGTTGGGATTGATTGAGGCGCGAGCGGAAGAAGAGGGGAATAATAATAACAGCGAGTAGTTTTAAAGTAGTATAAAGTCAAAGAGAGTTTTAATTTTTAAGTGTACACGCTACTTTCTACGCTTGGACAAACCGCTCTGGCTCCTTTTCATTCGCGACCGGGTTCGGAAGAGTGTTAGCATCTTTCTCGTCGCTGGTATAGTTTTTCATCGTCTCCGCTTCGGCGCATAAGCTCTCGACCAACGCCGCCGCCTGTCTCGCCTCCGCTTCGGCGTCTGCGGCTTCTCTTTCCGCCAGTTCCGCTTCATTTGCAGCTAACTCGGCTTGTTCGAACGCCTCTCGAGCTTCGCTCGCGGCTTGCTCCGCGGTTAAGTACCGTCCGTCGTAATAAAATACCGGCGGCAACTTTTCCAACTCTTCTTCGATTTTCTTGCGTTGCGTAGCTTTGGACATTTGCTTTGACTGACCGTTCTTAGCGCGCCGTTTTCGCCGTCGTTTCTTCGTGGATCCGCTATCTATCCCGTTCTCGTTGCTATTCGTACCTCCTTCTTGTTTTGTATTCTCTCCATCTTCTTGCGAGACCACGTCTTCCTCCTCCCCTTCTTCTTCTTCTTCTTCTTCTTCGTCTTCCGAGGACTCTTCTTCCGATTCGCTCTCGTCCTCGTCCACGTACTCATCTTCCTCGGTATCTTCCCTGTTCCTATTCGTGATATTTTTAATCGCTTTCCCGTTTACATCCACCAAAGCCACGTACTTCATGTGTAACCTTCCACTCGTATCTCCGGGAACAGTCACTCGATCTCTCCTCACCTTACCTTCCTTCCCGAGTTCCGTCAACCTTTGCGGCACTCTTTGCTCCCTCGCGCCTTTACACACCTCGAACAAACCGCCGAACCGATACTTTCCAATCAACCCGTCCTCCTCCTCCTCTCGAAACTTCTCGATGCAATAATTGGCCACTTGATCGATGGTCTTTCCGTCCCTCTCTTCCAACGCGTCTTCGTGCGCGTCGTACTCTAAATTCAAACACTCCAATATATACCGGTCCAGCGCTTGCGACAACGCGTTCGTAAACGGTTTCAACTGGTACTCTTTTTCTCGCATCTCGTTTTCTTTCTTGTTCGAATCGTACGAGTGTCGAAACCGAGGCGCACGAAACTGTTCGTTCTTCTTCACGATTTCATTTTTGATCTTCTTCGAATCCTTCTCGCGAGATAATTTCTCCCAGTGGTTCTTCAACTTTGCTTTGACCGTTTTCATCTTTTCACTCGTTGTCACTATCTTTTTACCACCATTAGTATTACCACCACCACCGCTCTTCCTCGACGACACTAACGAAGGAAGTTTTTCCCGTCCTCCCTTCCGTTGCTGTTGCTCTTTCTCCCGCTCTCGAACGTCTCGCGAAAGTCGATGATGCCAGGAATATCGCGAATCGTTGCTCATTTTCTTCCACTTTCCAACGCCGTATTTCCGTATCGCCGCGAAGAATTCTCTCTCCGTTTCCGGGTTTTCTAAAGAGAAGAAGTCTAAGGAGGACTTTTCGTCCTCCTCTGCATCGGAGGACAACGAATCGTCGTCGTCGTCGTCGTCGTCATCAATCATCATCATCATCTTCACCCGTCAAACAAAAATCCTCCTTTTCCTCCTCCCCTGATGAGTTCTTTGTTTTTTTGTCTTCTTTGTCAAAATTTTGTGAAGAAGCAAAAAAAAAAAAAAATAGAAAATTTTCAATAAAA
>Ga0209309_10002141_pt1 | contig 18459 bp, 18 predicted proteins | sample COGITO_mtgs_1204_2_FD_184807 | JGI IMG/M metagenome (GOLD analysis project Ga0209309, IMG submission 184807) | Pelagic marine microbial communities from North Sea - COGITO_mtgs_120412 (SPAdes) (version 2) | ecosystem: Environmental > Aquatic > Marine > Epipelagic ... | reverse complement strand
TTTAAAAATTGATTTGAAGTTATAAAAAAACAATGTAAGCTATCAAAACAAGGGTGAATATTTGTAAAAATTTTAATATGTTTAAAAAATAAAACAATCGTAAAAATCTTACTAACAATAGTATATAAATTATTGTTAATTACTTTCGTCTTTTCAGGTTTAAAAATTAAAGCTTAAACCCTATATTTAGGGCATATTCACGTTTTTTTATGGCAGATACAAAATATACTGAAGATAATATTAGGTCGTTAGACTGGAAGGAGCATATTCGTATGCGTCCCGGTATGTATATTGGTAAATTAGGTGATGGTTCATCACCTGATGACGGGATATATATATTGCTCAAAGAAGTGATAGACAACTGTATAGATGAGTTTGTCATGGGAGCTGGGAAAACCATAGAAGTTCGTATAAAAGACAAGGAAGTACGTGTTCGTGACTATGGCCGAGGTATTCCCTTGGGCAAAGTTGTGGATGTTGTTTCTAAAATGAACACCGGTGGAAAGTACGACAGTCGTGCGTTTAAAAAGTCAGTAGGATTAAATGGTGTGGGTACCAAAGCTGTTAACGCGCTTTCTGCATCTTTTAAAGTACAATCGGTTCGGGAAGGAAACATGAAAATCGCCGAATTTCAATTAGGAGAGCTTAAAAACAATGCAGACATTGAAGAATCTGGGAAACGAAAAGGAACCCGTATTGACTTTATTCCGGATGAAGAGATTTTTAAAAATTTCAAATATAGAAATGAGTATGTAGAGAAAATGTTGAAAAACTACGTATATCTCAATCCGGGACTTACAATAGATTTTAACGGTGAAAAATTTAAATCTGAAAACGGTTTAAAAGATTTACTTGAAGATAAAATGTCTAAAGAAGACATGCTGTATCCTATTATTCACTTAAAAGGAGAAGATATTGAAGTGGCCATAACCCACAGTAAAACGCAATATAGTGAAGAATACCACAGTTTTGTAAATGGACAAAATACAACTCAGGGTGGTACGCATCAATCAGCTTTTAGAGAAAGTATTGTAAAAACAGTACGAGAATATTATGGCAAAAATTACGAATCGAGTGATGTACGCAAATCGATTGTTTCGGCGATAAGTATCAAGGTGATGGAGCCTATTTTTGAAAGCCAGACAAAAACAAAACTGGGCTCAACCGATATGGGAGGGAAATTACCCACGGTACGAAGCTACATCAATGACTTTATAAAAAAATATTTAGATAATTATTTACATAAAAACCCTGAAGTAGCCGATGCAATTCAGCGTAAAATAATTCAAGCAGAGCGAGAGCGTAAAGATTTAAAAGGAATTCGAAAATTAGCGCGTGATCGAGCTAAAAAGGCAAGTCTTCATAATAAAAAATTACGGGATTGTCGAGTACACCTAGGCGATATGAAAAAAGAGCGGCGCCTGGAAAGCACGCTGTTTATTACCGAGGGAGATTCGGCGAGCGGAAGTATTACCAAAAGCCGCGATGTTAACACTCAGGCTGTATTTTCGTTACGAGGAAAACCGCTCAACAGTTACAACATGAGCAAGAAAATTGTATATGAAAACGAGGAGTTTAATCTGTTGCAAGCTGCTTTGAACATTGAAGACTCTATGGAAGATCTTCGGTATAACAATATTGTAATTGCTACCGATGCCGATGTAGATGGAATGCACATTCGGTTATTATTGATTACATTTTTTCTTCAGTTTTTCCCTGAATTAATTAAAAACGGACATTTGTATATTCTGCAAACGCCGTTATTCAGGGTTCGAAATAAAAAAGAAACCATTTATTGTTATTCTCCAGAAGAACGGAGAAACGCCCTTGAAAAATTAAAACCCAAACCTGAAACAACACGATTTAAAGGATTGGGTGAAATTTCACCGGATGAATTTCAACATTTTATTGGCGATAATATTCGCTTAGATCCGGTAATGTTAGACAAAGCCATGAGTATTGACGAATTACTGAAATTTTACATGGGGAAAAATACACCGGACCGCCAGGAATTCATTATTGAAAACCTAAAAGTTGAACAAGATGAAATTGAACCAGCGGTTTAAGAACGAAATAATAAGAACGTATAAGCCAGATTTTTATAAATAACTACCAAAGGAAATAGCAATCTAACTTATGAGTGAAGAACTCAACCACGAAGAAGAATTAAACCCAGAGCAGGAGGGAAGCAACGAAAACAGTGAGACCATCACTAAGGTTACCGGTATGTACCGTGACTGGTTTTTAGATTATGCCAGTTATGTAATTTTGGAACGTGCCGTTCCGGCCATTGAAGACGGATTTAAACCTGTGCAACGGCGTATCATGCATTCCATGAAAGATTTGGATGATGGTCGCTATAACAAAGTTGCCAATATTGTAGGTCATACTATGCAGTACCATCCACACGGTGATGCCAGTATTGCCGATGCGATGGTTCAAATAGGCCAAAAAGAGTTGTTAATTGATACTCAAGGGAACTGGGGTAATATTTTAACAGGTGATCGCGCCGCGGCGTCTCGATATATTGAAGCACGCTTATCAAAATTTGCGCTCGACGTAGTGTATAATCCAAAAATTACCGGGTGGCAAGCTTCATACGATGGCCGTAAAAAAGAACCCATTAACTTACCGGTTATGTTCCCATTGTTGTTGGCACAAGGTGCCGAAGGTATTGCGGTAGGACTTTCTACCAAGGTGTTGCCACATAATTTTATAGAGTTAATCGATGCTTCAGTTAAACACTTGCAAGGCAAAAGATTTCAGATACTTCCAGATTTCCCAACAGGAGGAATTATGGACGCAACGGACTATAAAGACGGTGTTCGCGGTGGTAAAATTCGTAGTAGAGCAAAGATTAGTCAGTATGATAAAAACATTCTGGTTATTACCGAAATACCCTATGCAACCACAACGTCTTCTTTAATCGAATCTATTTTAAAGGCCAATGAAAAAGGGAAGATAAAAGTTAAAAAGATAGAAGATAACACCGCTGCTGAAGTTGAAATTTTAGTACATATTCCAAGTGGTATTTCGCCAGATAAAACCATCGATGCTTTATACGCTTTTACAAGCTGCGAAAATTCAGTTTCACCTTTAGGATGTGTTATTGAAGATAACAAGCCGTTGTTTGTAGGGGTTACTGAAATGCTACGCCGCTCTACAGATAGAACCGTAGAATTGCTTAAAAGCGAGCTGGAAATTAAACTTGATGAATATGAAGAGCAATGGCACTTTGCTTCATTAGAACGAATTTTCATTGAAAATAGAATCTATCGCGACATTGAAGAAGAAGAAACATGGAAAGGTGTTATTGCAGCCATCGATAAAGGATTGCAACCACATATTAAGCATTTAAAAAGAGCCATCACTGAAGAAGATATCGTTCGGTTAACTGAAATACGAATTAAACGTATTTCTAAATTCGACATCGACAAAGCACAACAAAAAATTGATGCGCTGGAAGATAGCATAGCTGAAGTAAAGCATCACTTGGACAACCTAGTTGAATATGCAATTGACTACTTTAAGCGATTAAAAAAGGATTATGGCGAAGGAAAAGAGCGTAAAACTGAAATTCGGGTTTTTGAAGACATCGAAGCAACCAAAGTAGTTATCCGAAACACTAAGCTGTATGTAAATAGAGAAGAAGGCTTTATTGGTACGAGTTTACGCCGGGATGAATATGTTACCGATTGTAGTGATATTGACGATATTATTGTTTTTACTGAAGATGGGAAAATGATGGTTACCAAAGTGGATACGAAGACCTTTATTGGTAAAAACATTATTCACGTAGCTATTTTTAAAAAGAAAGATAAGCGACGTATTTATAATATGATTTACAAAGATGGCGCAAGCGGAACAACCTATGTGAAACGGTTTTCTGTCACCTCTATGACGCGTGATAGGGATTACGACTTAACACAAGGAACCAAAGGGAGCAAAATGCTTTATTTTACCGCAAACCCAAATGGAGAAGCCGAAGTCGTTACCATTCTATTACGTCAAAAAGGCAATATTAAAAAGCTAAAATTCGATCTCGATTTTGCAGATCAAAATGTAAAAGGACGGAACTCAAAAGGAAATATTGTAACAAAACACCCTGTTAAACGAGTTGAGTTAAAAGAGAAAGGGCTGTCTACGTTAAAACCGCGTAAAATATGGTTTGATGAAACCGTAAAGCGATTGAATATGGATGGACGAGGAGAACTTCTTGGGCAATTTAAAAGTGAAGATCGTCTATTGATTGTTAACCAAGATGGAACGGTAAAAACAGCAGCTCCAGAGCTTACACTGCGTTTTGATGACGATATGATAGTGCTAGAAAAATGGAACCCTAAAAAACCACTTTCAGCTATTTATTGGGAAGGAGAGAAAGAGTTATTTTATGTAAAACGCTTTTTAATTGAAAACCCAGATAGGGAAGAGGTTATTGTTTCAGATCACTCTAAGTCCTATCTTGAAAAGATTTTTACTGACTATCGCCCTATGGTCGAAGTAGTTTTCGTAAAACAACGCGGTAAAGAACGGGAAGATAATTTGGAGCTGAATTTGGAAGAATTTATTGCTATTAAAGGAATAACCGCTTTAGGAAACCAATTAACCAAAGAAAAAGTTCTTGAAATTAACCCGTTAGATTCACTACCCTACGATCCTCCAAAAGAAGTTTCTCCAGAAGATACGGAGGTGGTAGATGAAGAAGCTGTTTCAGAAAATAGTGATGAAGCAAAACCCGCTTCAGAAAACAACGATGACGACGAAGATGATGGGGAAGGGCAAACTACATTATTCTAATAAAGTAAGCTAGAAAAGATGGCAGGTTTAATTCAAGAGTTTAAAAATTTTGCCATAAAAGGCAACATGATAGATATGGCGGTCGGTATAATTATCGGTACCGCTTTTAATAATGTGGTGAGCACCTTGGTAAAAAAGGTCGTGATGCCACCACTTTCATTATTAACTGATGACGTTAAGCTTGGCGATAAAAAATACATCCTTCGTCAGGCAGCTGAAGGAGTAGACGAAATAGCCATTGGTTACGGAGAACTTATGGAGGTGCTAATAGATTTTGTGATTATAGCCTTTACTATTTTTGTAGTGATTAAGTTTATCAATCGGTTTAAGAAAAAATCTGATGATCCTAAAAACGAAACAGTGGAAACCCCCAAAAACATTGAGTTACTTTCAAATATTGAAAAATTGATGGAGGAACAAAACGAATATCTCAAGCAAAAAAAGTAAATTTTCTTTTTTACACTAGTAGCTTTCATTAAATTACACAACATACTTCTTTACCCCAGTTAGTTTAAGATGAGTAAAAAAAACCAGAAAAAGTTTTACTACATTTCAATATTTACATTTTTAATATTGAGCTTTTTTTCCTTGATTATTTATTTAAGAGCTGTTTCTGAATTAGAAAAAGGTTATAATAATAAAATTCAAGAGATGGGCCAGCTTACCGTCGAAAATTTCAAAAAAGCTGTTTTCACCAATATAAGTTACTTAGAAAATTTAAAAGAACGAATAGTTGAAAGTAATGGCGATTACTTTACCTACTGGGAAAATGATGCTAACCGCATTATTAATCAAAATCCTGCTTTAAAATTTATAGAATATATCGACAGTGATGGTATAATTAGATCGATAGTTCCCTTAAACTCCAATAAGCAGGCGCTTAATATTGATATAAAAAAACTTTCATATCGATATCCCGAATGGAAAAAACACACTAGCGGAAACACGACCAACATTACCAATTGGATAAAATTAACGCAGGGAGGTTACGTCTTTTTGGTTGATGTTCCTATTTATTATGGAGGACAATTTCATGGAACCATCACAGCTGGAATGGATTTTGAAGATCCGTTTAATTCTATTAGCTCAAATATAGAAGAGCACTCGCTGACAATAAAAGATGATCAAGGAACCATTTTTTATAATTACAACACCATCACGCCTGAAAATCATGAAAATACCAGAAGTTTTAAATCGGTAATTACAATTGATAAATTAGATAAAAATAATTGGAACTTCAATTTTTCATATAATGAAAGCCAAATCTATAAAAGTAGAAAACTCCTTCAAAAAGGTGCTCTTGCATTTGCTCTGGTGCTTTCATTATTAATAGGGCTTTTGGTGCTTTTTTATTTAAAAGTAAATGATAAAGCTAAAGAACTTGCTTTTGCCAACAATAATTTAAAAAAATTGAACAGGCAAATTAGAAGTGAAAAAGAGAAAGCTACTCGAGCATCTGAAGCTAAAACACAGTTTTTGTCGAATATGAGCCATGAGATAAGGACGCCGCTAAATGCAATTTTGGGTATTTCTGAAATGATGAGTGAAGAGGATATGAATACAGAAAATAAAAACTTCATAAAACTCTTAAGAAACTCTTCACAATCGCTTTTAGCACTTGTTAATGATGTTTTAGACATTGATAGAGTGGAACTGGGTAAACTTGAGATGCTAGAATCTTATTTTCAGCCCAAAGTTACTCTGCAAAAAATCATTGACACCTATGAGCCTGAAATAAAGAAAAAAAAATTAAAACTTTCTGTAAATTTTCCTGAACACTCAGGATCTATGGTTATTGGAGATCATTCAAAAACCATGCAGATATTTACCAATCTTTTAAATAATGCTATAAAGTTTACTCAGAAAGGAAGCATACAAATTGATTATCACGAAGAAATTGTTGGTAACAGTCTATATTTTCAATTTTTAATAAAGGACACAGGATTGGGGATGTCTGAGGAAAAGCTACCCTTGGTCTTTAATAGGTTTGTTCAGATAGATGACGGAACTCGAAAAGAACATGGTGGAAGCGGTTTAGGATTGGCTATAACCAAAGGATTAGTTGATTTTTTGAAAGGATCTATTCAAGTAAAAAGCAAACCTAATGAGGGTACTAAATTTAATGTAAAACTATTTTTTCCCATTGCTGATTTTATTACTGAAGAAGAAATAGACTATTTAAAACTAAGTAATATTAAAGTATTAATAGTTGATGATAATAAAATCAATACTATTGTTTTAGAGAAAATGCTACGCAAATCTAACGTGAACGCAGAGATTGCTTTAAGTGGAGAAGAATGCCTTTCGAAATTAAAAAACAATCAATATGATCTTATTTTTATGGATGTCCATATGCCAAAAATTGATGGTTTTGAGGTAGTTGAGCAAATTAGACTTAATAATAAGGATACTGTTATTTTTGGCTTTTCGGCTGATGTAACAAGAGAAGCCATTAGAAAAGGAAAAAAAGTAGGTATGAATGAATATCTAATAAAACCAATTGACCAAAAAAGATTGTTTTACCTGTTGGCAAAATATTTCAAAAAGTAAATAGTAAGGATTTGCTAATCTTTTTATGAGAAACCTTTACTTTATTTTAGTAGCCGTTCCTTTTTGTTTCTTTTGTTTGCCTACCACATTATATTCAAACGTATATTCACTGCCTTTTGTAGTCAATATTTTCATGTGGATTGCTTTCTCTTCTGCACGGTTTACTGGATTTACTTTTTTTACAATATACTCGCAATCATTGATCCAGCGTATGTTTGAAGTATCAGCTTTCCCTTCATAATAATCTATTTCAATAGAATCATTGCGTACAAAAGTTGTTGTCTTTAGCTCGGTACCCACTAAAGCTTTAAACTCAAAAGTTCCTTCTTTAAATTTATTGCAATTACGTTCGGGTTGGTAACAGCTTGTAAATAAAGGAGTAATAAATAGTATTAATAGAAAGCGCATAGAATTAAATTTCTACGCGAATTTCTGAATTTTTTATCAATTTTTAGAACTGTTTGAGCGCTTAGTTTAATCTTTATACGATTTAAAAGTTCCATCGCTATAAAACACTACAATACGGTCAATTTCTTTCTGTTCCGTATTTTGGTCTTGTTGTTGAAAAATTTCAGGTTTTTTAGATGATTGGTTAGCGTTTGCTTTACTTTCATCTGCAAAACTTCTTTTAGGCAAACTATCTTTTTCTTTTTTATCACCTGTAATAGGGAAAGTGCCCTTTCCATTTAACAGCCAATACAATTCTACCTCCGAAAATTTTTGCACTACTTTCATTACAAATTCTAAACTCGGTTTATTTCTACCGGATAGTAAATGCGAAATAGTGGAGCGGTTAAAATCGATGGCTTCAGAAAAAGCAGTAGCCGAAAGACTGTAGAATTCCATTATTTTTTCAAGCCTTTTTGTAAAATCTCCGCTGTTTACCATTGTAACATTTTATACACTATTAGAACGGTTACAAATGTAAAATATTGTTACCATAGTACCAAACATGTCTTATAAAAACTCGATTAAGTTTAAATTTTAAGTTTAGATAAGTTAATACAACTAATTAGAATATAGATAATTAAATCCTTAGCGTGTAGTTTTAACTAAAATACGATGATTTACTGGTGACATCGGTATATAATTGTTTACTGTTGTACTCAAATACAAATAATTTTCTTGGTTACAATTGTAAACAAAGGGTTGTTTACCTTTGACAACACGAATTTATCATGAAGATGCATCAAGTTTATCGATCACATTTTTTGGCTCCAGTACAAGGCCGATATATTACCATGGAAGATGTGCTTCCACTTTTAAAAAACAATACCCAAATTGAGTTTTTAAAATCCGGAGTTTCAGAAAAAGGAAAAGAAATCCCTGTTTTAAAACTAGGAACAGGATCGAAAAAAGTTTTGGCATGGTCTCAAATGCATGGAAATGAATCGACCACCACAAAAGCAGTTTTAGATTTTTTTCAGTTTATTGACCAAAAAGAAGTTTTTCAAAAAGAAATAGAGATTTTCTTAAATACACATACCTTATATATAGTTCCTATTTTAAATCCAGACGGAGCTGAAGCTTATACGCGTGAAAATGCCAACAATGTAGATCTTAATCGGGATGCAAAAGCACTCACACAAAAAGAAAGTACGCTTTTACATAATTTATTTACTGAAATTGAACCTGATGTATGCCTTAATTTACACGACCAGCGTACTATTTATGGGTTAGATACTGGTGAAGCTGCGACAATTTCATTTTTAGCATCATCTGCCAATACAGATAGAACTGTTACGAACGCTCGAAAAACGGCAATGAAATATATTGTTGAAATGTATGATATGCTTCAAAAATACATTCCAGGACAAGTAGGCCGGTATGATGATACTTTTAATGACAATTGTGTAGGAGATAAGTTTACCGCAGCTGGAGTACCTACAATTTTATTTGAAGCTGGACATGTTCCAGGGGATTATCAACGAGAAAAAACCCGAGCGTTTATTTTTTACGCATTGTTGGAGCTATTCGGAATAACTACTTCAGAAGAAAACGGTGTAAAGGATTATAAACGATATTTTACAATCCCAGAAAATAAAAAGAATTTGCGAGACGTTATTTTACGGAATGTGTATTTAGCGCAAGAGAAACGTGCTGTATCTATCGCTATTCAGTATCAGGAGCAGCTTATTGATAAAAGAATTCAGTTTATTCCTGTAATAGAAGCCGTTGGTGATTTGTCAAACTACAAGGGACATACAGAAATCGATCTCAATGCTAAAGAAATATTAATAAATTCTCAAGAAAAAGTTGCTATTGGAGAGAAAATTTTAACAATTCATTATAAAAATAATGGTAAAGAAATTATTTTTCAATAAATGTGTTCTTTTTTTATGAAAAACTTAGTATTTTTGCACGCGAAAAACAAAAGCTATGGCAAAATTTAAATTAGACGAAACCGACCACAAAATTCTCGATATGCTTATCGAGAACACGCGAACTGCATTTACCGATATTGCAAAAAAACTTGAAATATCTGCAGGAACAGTTCACGTTCGGGTTAAGAAAATGGAAGATGCAGGATTTATTACCGGATCTTCATTAAAACTGGATTATAAAAAATTAGGATATTCATTTATCGCTTATGTTGGAGTCTTTCTTCAAAAAACTTCACAAACACAATTTGTGTTGGAGCGTATCAATGAAATTCCTTTTGTAACAGTAGCACACGTTACCACCGGAAAATTCAATGTTTTCTGTAAGATACGGGCCAAAGATACGAGTCACGCTAAAGATATAATCTACTTAATAGATGATATTGAAGGTGTTACACGAACTGAAACCATGATATCTCTTGAAGAGAGCATTAATGACAAAAAAAGATTGATGCATTCTATTTTCATGGATATTAAATAAAATTTTCCAAATTATATTTTAGTTGACCCTTTGCTGTTTTAGCAAAGGGTTTTTTTATCTTTAATATTCAAAAAAAATATTTTTATGAATACACCTAAAGTGCCAGAATCCCAGTTTCACTCTTATTTTAAACAGTATATAAATTTAGTGGAGGATGTTCCAATCGATAAAGCATTAACCTCTGGAATGGAAAGGGCGACCGAATTTTATAAAACTCTTTCTGAAGATAATTGGTTTTATAAGTATGCTGAAGGAAAATGGACACCAAAAGAAGTATTCCTGCATTCAATTGACACAGAACGTATTTTTTGCTATCGAGCATTGCAAGTAGCACGTTCCAACAACCCAATACTATCTGGGTTTGATGAAAACTTGTTTGTAGAAAACTCTAATGCCAACGAACGTTCGGTAGCAGATTTGATTCGTGAGTATACAAGTACTCGCAAGGCTACGATTGCTCTTTTTAAAAGTTTCTCTGATGAAACAATGAACAAAACGGGCGTGGCCAATGAAAAACCGCTTTCCGTTCAAGCTGCAGGCTATATAATTTGCGGTCATGAGCTACACCATATCAATATTATAAAAGAGCGATACCTGTAATGAATGTGTTTTCATTTTTAAAGAAAACCTATCTATGTTGGGACAAAAACGATCCTTGGGCAAAAAGCGCCGTAATTGCCTATTATGCACTATTTTCGTTACCATCATTATTAATGATAACGGTTCATATAGCCGGCTTGTTTTATGGTCGTGAAGCTGTTCAAGGAAGAATAACAACAGAAATTGGTGGTCTAATAGGACATGGAAGTGCCGAAGCTATTGAAACGATGATTGCCAATGCTGCGCTCGAAAATAGTTCGGCACTTACAATTGTATTTGGTATAGGGATGCTAGTTTTTGCTGCAACAGGTGTTTTTTTCCAGCTTCAAAAAGCGTTGAACAATATTTGGAGTGTACGGGCCAAGGAAGAAGGTTTCGTAAACATGCTTAAAAGAAGGGCAACATCATTTGGATTGGTTTTGGTAATTGGGTTGTTGCTTTTAATTTCGTTGTTTATTTCAGCAGCGGTTTCAGCAATAAGTAATTATCTAAGTGATTATTATTCCGAAGCCTCTTCGATAGTTGTAAATGTTTTAAATTTTTTAATTTCAGAAATATTTATAACTGCTTTATTTGCTTCTATATTTACCATTTTACCCGATGTAAAGATAAAATGGAAAACCACTTTGCTAGGAGCGTTATTCACTTCCTTATTGTTTTTAGTGGGGAAGTATATCATCGGTTTTTATTTTTCACAATCAAATCCAGCTTCGGTCTACGGAGCAGCTGGGAGTGTAGTTCTTATTCTCCTTTGGGTCTATTATACGTGTCTTATTTTGTTTTTTGGAGCAGAGCTTACCGTTAACTGGGCTATACACAGAAATATAAAAGTAGAACCCACTAAACATGCTACGCTTTCTTATGAAAAAGAACTAGAAGAATTAAGGTCGTACAAAGAGAAACTAGAAGAAGATCACAATAAGGCAAAAGAGCTAAAAAACAACACCGAATCTTCTAACGAACTTTAACGATGCTTTAATAGAACATTAATACCGAATGTTTGTAAACACTTGTTTTTACTGGTATTTTAGTTGAAAAGAAAAACGAATAAAAACAAAAAACTATGGACAAGAGAATAGCAATTATCGCGACAGACGGATTTGAAGAATCTGAATTAAAATCTCCAAAAGAAGCCATGGAGAAAGAAGGATTTACAGTTGACATTATAAGTGAAAAAACGGGAAACATTAAAGCGTGGAATAATGGAAATTGGAGCAACGAGTATCAAGTTGATAACACAATTGATAATGTTAATGCAGACCAATACAATGCCTTGGTAATCCCAGGCGGAGTTATTAATCCAGATAAGCTGCGTAGAAATACCGACGCCTTAAACTTTGTTAATGACTTTTTTAAACAGAAAAAACCAGTTGCTGCTATATGTCACGGACCACAAGTCCTAATTTCAGCAAATGTGGTTAAAGGAAGAAAAATGACTTCTTTTAGTTCGATTAAAGACGATTTAATCAATGCTGGAGCCAATTGGGTAGATGAAGAAGTGGTTGTGGATCAAGGTTTTGTTACCAGTAGAAATCCAGATGATTTACCTGCATTCAATTCAAAATTAATTGAAGAGATTAAAGAAGGTAAGCACCAACTGCAGCACGCTTAATTATAAATTAATTATTCAAAAAAAAGAGGTGATTTTTATCACCTCTTTTTTTTATTCCTCCTCGTCACCAATAACTGGTTTTTCGGGTATTTCGCTTATAGGTTCTGAAAAATCGGCATCATCATAATCGTCTTCTTCAAAGTTAGCCATACTATTTTCTAAGCGTGAACTTACTTTTACCAAGTAAATAGAGTCTTCTGTGCGCACTTCAACAGCATCTACTGTTTCATTTTTTGCATTTTTAAACCGTATCACGTGGTCATCATCATACCCATCTGGGTATTTATCAACCAATAGCGATAATATTTCGGGGGTCAATTTTTTAAAATCTACAATAACTCGTTTCATTGTATTTGCTGTTGTTGGGTTGTGTATTTATAACTTCAAAAATATAAGAGATTCTGGTATTTCAAAATTAATTTTCAAAAATTTTCATAATAATTGAAAGCTTCGTGTATTAGGCTGTTTTCAACGGTACAATTTATTTTATAATCCCCAATATCACGGAGTAAAATAAAATAAATATTCCCGCCTTTATTTTTCTTATCGTAAACCAACAATTTTATAATGGCTTCGATATCTTCTTTACTGAAACTTACCTTATCAAACTTAGTTATAATAACTTCAGTAATGGTGTTTAACTTCTCCTTCGGAAAAGAGCATAGTTTTGACGAAATATACGTTGCTAATAGTAAACCAATAGCAACGGCTTCTCCATGTAACAGTTCTTTCTTTGTTGAGTCTTCTCCTGAAACTTCCATGAAATAGGATTCGATGGCGTGCCCTAAGGTATGTCCGTAATTTAAGGTTTTTCGTCTACCTTTTTCAAAAGGGTCTTCGGTTACCACTTCATTTTTTATTTCCACAGACTCCCAGATTAAATCGTTTGCTTCGGTTGTATTGGCTAGATTAAAGTTCTTTACTTTATTCCAATATGTTTCTGAATGAATAAGGCCGTGTTTAAGCATTTCAGCTAATCCCGAAGTAATATGAGCTAGGGGAAGTGTTTTAAGAAAAGAAGTATCGATAATAACCTGTAGCGGATTTTTAATAACTCCAACTTGGTTTTTCAGGCTGCCTAAGTCAACTCCGTTTTTTCCACCAACAGAGGCATCTACCATAGCCAATAGGGAAGTGGGGATGTTTATAAAAGGAATACCTCGTTTAAAGGTACAGGCTACAAAACCGCCAAGATCTGTCACCACGCCGCCCCCTAAATTTATAAGCAAACTATCACGGTCAGCTCCCTTTTCTGAAAGCTCATTCCATAGCTTTAAACAGGTAGTAATGGTTTTATTTGTTTCACCTGCAGGGATGGTAAGCACGTTTATTTGCTCCTGAAATGTGACTTTTGTTAAAAAAAAACTAAGACAAAACTCATTTGTATTCTCATCAGTTAAAACGAAAATCTTTGTAGGTTTTGTCTTATTTATTTGATTATCAAAGGATTTCCATGCATTTGAGTCGCCATAGACAGAACCCTCCTTTTTTTTGATCTCTTTCATATATCAAAAAGTGATTTCAGTGGTTTATACATCGTCAAATCTAACTATATTTGCGCACATAATTTTTCTATGGAACCGAATTTACTTTTCAATAATACGGAGATTGCTTTTAAGCTAAAGTCTGATGCTGAAGTTGAGCGAGCCTATTTCCTATTTAAGATGATTGCAAACGAACCCCTAGTTCGTATTGGTACAGCTGTCACCAAGTTTGCATTAAACATTAACCTTCCTGTAGAAGGACTGATTCGTTCTACCGTATTTGACCATTTTTGTGGCGGTGTGAGTGAAAAGGACTGTATGAGTACAGTTGATGCTTTGTACAAGGCGAATGTATATTCTGTGTTAGATTATTCGGTAGAAGGAAAAGAAGATGAAGCGCAGTTTGATAAAACCATGGATAAAATAGTAGAACTTACCAGTTTTGCTCAAAACAAAGAAGCCATGCCTTTTGCCGTTTTTAAACCGACGGGACTGGGTAGGTTTGAATTATGGCAGAAGAAAACTGAAAACGAATCGCTTACTAAGGAAGAAGAGGAAGAATGGGACCGAATTGTAAACCGCTACGAAACCGTTTGTAAAGCAGCCGATGAATGTGGCGTTTCCTTATTAGCTGATGCAGAAGAATCTTGGATGCAAGATGCTGCAGATGAGCTTTGTGAACAAATGATGGAAAAATATAACAAGGAACGAGTTGTTCTTTTTAATACATTACAGTGCTATCGTTGGGATAGAGAGGAATATTTATATAAGCTACACAAAAAAGCCAAAGAAAAGAATTTCAGATTAGGCTTTAAAGTTGTTCGAGGCGCATATATGGAAAAAGAACATGAGCGCGCTGAAGAAAAGGGATATCCAACACCTATTTGCGAAAGTAAACAAGCCACAGACGAACATTATAACAGAGTTGTTCATTACATTATGGATAACTTAGATACCATTACGCTATATATAGGTACGCATAACGAAGTAAGTTGCTATTTGGCCATGGAAATCATGAAGGCAAAAGAATTAGAAAAAAACGATGAACGTGTGTGGTTTGGTCAGTTATATGGAATGAGTGACAACATTAGCTATAATTTAGCAAACGAGGGGTTTAATGTTTCTAAGTATATGCCTTTTGGACCTGTAAAAGAGGTTATGCCTTATTTAATAAGACGTGCAGAAGAAAACACATCGGTTGCAGGCCAGACAAGCCGGGAACTAATCTTACTGAAAAACGAACGCAAGCGTCGCGGGATTTTTTAACGAATTACACTTCTTACTTCAAAAATTGAATTTTTAATATTCTAAAAACAGTAAATACATAATCGTATTTATATATTCTTGCGCTAAATATGAAGCATTTAGAAGGAAAAACGGTATTAGTCACAGGCGGAGCATCTGGGATTGGCGAAATAATGGTTCGTTTACTATTAGAACGGAAAGCCAACGTGATTATATGGGATATTAATCAAGCAAATATTGATGACACGCTTTCCAAGTTTTCAACAAAAGGAGTTCTTTATGGCTTTCAAGTAGATGTGTCTAATAGTAATCAAGTTCAAGAAGCTGCTGAAAAAGTAAAGCAGGAAATAGGGATTGTAGACGTATTGATTAATAATGCAGGAATAGTTGTAGGTAAATATTTCAAAGAGCATTCAATAGCCGATATTGACAGAACAATGAATATTAATGCTGCTGGCCCTATGTATATAACACAAGCGTTTTTGGGAGATATGTTAGATCAAAATTCTGGACATATATGCAATATAGCATCTTCTGGCGGATTAATTTCAAACCCTAAAATGTCGGTCTATGCTGCAAGTAAATGGGCGCTAATTGGATGGTCTGACAGTTTGCGTTTGGAAATGAAGCAAATGGATAAAGACGTAGCCATTACCACAATAATGCCCTATTACATCAACACTGGCATGTTTGATGGGGTACAATCCAAGCTTCCAATCCTTAAACCAGAGGCTGCAGCTCGTACCATTGTTAAGGCCATTGAGAAAAATAAAAAAATGGTAACGATTCCAGGGTATCTGTATAGGCTTACCCGGATAGGTCAAGGAATACTGCCTTTATCTGTTTTTGATTGGTTTGCAGGCTCCGTATTAGGAATTTATAAAACAATGGAACATTTCGTGGGTCGCAAAAAATAGTATTTTTCTTAAAATTATATTCAAAATATCAGCAATTGAATAGATCAACTGAGAACTAATCTTACTGAAAAATAAATGGGAGAGAAGAGGGATATTTTAGGTTATTCGATAACCTGCTCCATTTTTTGTACCGTTGCTTTTTCATTACAATTTTCAACTGTTATTTTTAGGTTCTTTTCAGACACTTTTGCTTCAATATTGTAAATTTTACAAGAATCGAACCCTCTCGTTTTTTCATCAAACAAGACATCGCCGTCTACTAATATTTTTGATATCACGGCTGTATCTAATTTTTCTTGTTTTAAAAACTGAAGCGTTTCTTCTGAAAAAACACGTTCCTTATTCCGAATATTTTTTAAAGTCCGGGCATCAAGACCGTAAGCACAAGAAGTTTTTTTTCCACTTAAAAAGAAAATAAGGAGTACAATACCAAGCGTGAAGCCACCAAAGTAGTAGGCAAATCTGTGGACTAGTTTCATATAGAATACTATGTTTTATTAAAAGAAAAGTAAATTAATATCGCTGTACGACATGTCAAACCAATCTGCAACAGCCTTGTTGGTTAAAATGCCGCGGTAAAAGTACAAACCATTTTTCAATCCACCATCAAAACGGATCGCTTGTTCAAGTCCACCACACTCGGCAATTTCCAATAAATAAGGTGTAAAAATATTACTGATTGATATTGAGGCAGTTTTGGGGTAACGGGCAGGAATGTTAGGCACTCCATAATGGACCACATTGTGCTTAATTTGAGTAGGAGCATCGTGTGTAGTCATATCTGATGTTTCAAAACAACCGCCCATATCGATACTAACATCAATAATAACAGCGCCTTTTTTCATTTTCTTTACCATCCCTTCACTTACAATAACAGGAGACCGGTTTTTTCCTCGAACGGCACCAATAGCAACATCACATCTGCGCAATGCTTTCAGTAGGTTTTTGGGTTGTATGGTTGAAGTGTAAAAAGTTTGGCCAATGGCAGTTTGCAAATTTCGTAATTTGGTAATGGAACTATCAAATACCTTTACATTGGCACCAAGCCCAATTGCAGAGCGCACAGCAAATTGACCGACGGTTCCGGCACCTATAACGACCACTTCAACGGGTGGCACGCCACTAATGTTTCCAAAAAGCAAGCCATTTCCTTTTTTGGCATTTACCATGATTTCAGAAGCAATCAAGACCGAAGCGGTTCCGGCAATTTCACTTAATGCTTTTACAGCTGGGTAGCTGTGGTCTTCATCTTTAATAAATTCGAAAGCAAGAGCTGTAATTTTTTTCTTAGACAGGACATCAAAATATTTTTTCTGCCTTGTTTTAAGTTGTAATGCAGAAATAAGAACTGTCTTTGGGTTGATGAGTTTTAATTCTTCGAGGGTAGGGGGTTCCACTTTTAAAATAAATGGACATCCAAATACTTTTTTGGTATCTTTTGTAAGTTGAGCTCCAGCTTCGCTGTAATCTTTATCAGAAAAACCAGCTTCTTTCCCAGCGCCACTTTCAAGCAATACTTTATGGCCATTGGCTACAACAGCAGCAACGGCATCTGGCGTTAAGCAAATACGTTTTTCTTGAAAATACGTTTCTTTTGGAATACCGATAAATAAGGCTCCTTTTTGTCGGGTAACCTCCAGTGTTTCTTCTTGGGGTATAAGCTGTGCTTTCGTAAAGGGAGATTTGGACTCAGTCATAGAGGAATGGTTAGCAGCCCTAAGTTACGTATTTAATTGGATATTGAAAAAATAAAAAATGATTACCGAAAAAGATCTTTAAATTGCTGCCACATGGATTTTTTAGCCATAAGATCCTCTTCAAATTTCTTTAAGTCATCCCCTCGTACTTTATTAAATAGCTTGGCGCGGATTAAGTAAACCGCGGGTACTAAAACCATCATTAGGGGTATTAAATAATATAATTCTAATTCATCTAAATTATTACTTTCATTTATTATTCCCCACAACTGAAAAGTATACATCGCAATGGGTATTAAAATAATCCAGTGCCACCAATGTTTACAGGTGAAGAACCATAATAATAGAAGATACAGAGGGATAAATTTGCCAAAAAAGTGCCATGCAAAAGTATACCAATCAAAAAAGGCTGTATGATAAGTAAAAAAAGAAGTTTTCCAAACTTGAACAGTTGGAAAACTTTCATATGCATAAAATAAAAAAGGGGTTATAGCTATTAAAAAAACAACTATACCCCCAACGTATAAAGATTTTTTATCCGTTTTGTGGTACCCGGATTTGGTCTCTTCTAATTTGTTGTTCTGTTTGTCCATCTTCAATGCTTTCGGGTGTGCAAGAAATAAATAAACCAGATCCTAAAATTGCTACAATTGCTAAGTACTTTAAATTTTTCATATTAGTTGTTTTGTGAGGTT
>Ga0209309_10002134_pt1 | contig 18490 bp, 18 predicted proteins | sample COGITO_mtgs_1204_2_FD_184807 | JGI IMG/M metagenome (GOLD analysis project Ga0209309, IMG submission 184807) | Pelagic marine microbial communities from North Sea - COGITO_mtgs_120412 (SPAdes) (version 2) | ecosystem: Environmental > Aquatic > Marine > Epipelagic ... | reverse complement strand
AAGTGAGTAAATCGTCATGAACCCGGTAGTGAACAACCTAAAACGAGCCTATCGCCAGACAGAACCGCAGGACATGCCTCCAGAGATGGCAGATCTGCTGCGAAAGCTGCAGGCGGAAGACAGCGCACCAACCGACTGAGCCACAATGTGGCCCGGTCGGGCAAGCGACTGGAACTGCGGCCTGACTGCGCGCGTTGAGGATTGTCGTCACGCCTATTCGTGACGCGGAATATCAATTTCAGGCGGTGCGCATTTTGGCCCAAGTTACAACTGAAACCGATGATGTGGCCGAAGTGGAAGTCTTGCTCACCGCGCAGGAAGTCTATCCCGAGATGGAGCGCAGCTTCCTGTCGGCCAAATCCGAGATTTCAGCCGGATATCGCGTTTTCGATCTGTCCACCAAACTGCGCAGCGACGAGGGCCGCTCTATTGGTCATGACTGGTTCGACCTGATCGTGCACGTTCTGAAGCAGGGAGTGCGCATGAATTTCGTCATCTCGGATTTCGACGCGGTGCTGGCGCCTGACCTGCACTACAAATCATGGACGACCCGCCGGGCGTTTGTCGCGGCGCGGGAACTGGCGGGACCGAAAGCGGACCTGACCGTCACCAATGCCGCTCATTCAGCCAAGGTGGGAATTCTGCCGCGCCTTTTTCTATGGCCACGCCTCGTCAAGGAGGTGGGCAAGACAGCCGATAAGCTGAACAAGCTAAGCAGCACGGAAGCTGAGCGCATTCTGGAGTGCAGCCCCGGCGTACGTCCCCTGCTCCGCCAGACCGAAAGCGGCGAATATGCCGCGCGGCGCTGGCCGGTGCCGCCCCTGATCCCCGGCACGCATCATCAGAAGATCTGCGTGATCGACCGGCAAGTCGCCTATGTCGGCGGTCTGGATCTGAACGAGCGGCGGTACGATACCAAGAGCCATAACCGCGACCGCGAAGAGACGTGGCAAGATGTGCAATTGCGGTGCACCGGCGCTGTTGCCGGTGATGTGCACACGCATCTGGCGGAATTTCTGGACGTCGTGGCAGGCAAGCGCGCGCCGATGGCCGAGGGGCGCCTTTTGCGCACGCTGTCACGGCGGCGCAAGCGCGACTGGCCCTTTCTGAGTCCAAAGCCAGTGGTGCACACCATTGCGGACGACCATTACCGGCTGGTCCAGCGCGCGCGCGGCCTGATCTATCTAGAAACCCAGTTTCTGCGTGACCGCCCGCTTTGCGACAGGCTGGCGCGGGCGGCACGGAGCAATCCGGCGCTGTCGCTGATCGTGGTGGTGCCCGCCGCGCCCGAATCCGTCGCGTTTGACGGGGCCACCGGATCGGATGCCCGGTATGGTGAATTCCTGCAGGCCGAATGCGTCGGCACGCTGCAGAGCGCGTTTGGCGCGCGCATGACCATATGCTCGCCCGTGCGGCCCAAGGCGCTTGAGACGGGCGGGCGCGATACGCTCTGCGGCTCGCCCATCATCTATGTCCATTCCAAGGTCTCGATTTTCGATTGCGACCGGGCGATCGTCTCGTCGGCAAACCTGAACGGGCGCTCGCTCAGATGGGATACGGAGGCTGGCGTAATGCTGAGCAATACCGCCCAGGTAGAGGATCTGCGCGGCCGGATTTTCCGGCACTGGCTGGGCGATGATGCGGGGCCCGAATTTTTCGCCGCCGAGAGCGCCACCGCACTCTGGGCCGAGCGCGCACGGCGCAATGCCGAGGTTGCCCCCGAGGACCGGATTGGATTCCTCGTTCCCTATGACGTGCGCCCGGCGCGGAAATTCGGGCGCCGCCTGCCCGGTATTCCGGGCGAGATGGTGTAACGCGCCGCCCCTGATCCAAGCAAAAAAGGAGATCGACATGACCGACCCGTCCCAACCGGCGCCCGGAACCGAACCCGCGCGCGACACCCCCATATCCGAGGCCGCCTACGTGGCCGGACAAGAGGCCGCGCATAACAAGTGGCTGTTGTTGATTATCGGAATTGTCACGTTGATCGGAGGCGTTCTGGCCATTGCCATGCCCCTTCTGGCCTCCGTGACCGCCGCGCTCGTTGCGGGCTGGGTTCTGATTGCCAGCGGAGCCGTGGGCATGATCGCCGCCATCCGGCGGCGTCACGGCTGGCATATGGTGGCCGCTTTTCTAAGCGCCGCCCTATCGGTGGTAATCGGCCTGATGATCCTCGCGCAGCCGATGATCGGACTGATTACAATTACCGCGCTCATCATCGCATTCTTTGCCGCCAGCGGCGTGCTGCGCCTTTACTACGGCGTGCGTATGCTGCGGCAGGGAGACGGCGGCGGCTGGCTTGTCGCGGGGGGTGCGCTGGCGCTCGTTCTTGCGGTCATGCTGATCAGCGATCTGCCGTTCAGCGCGGCATGGGTGCCTGGCGTCCTTCTGGGTATCGACCTGATTATCTGGGGCGTCATCCTGATCGCCGTTGGCCGGCGCGGTGCGCAACTTGGCGCGGCGCGCGAGGTTGCAGGGACATCGGCATAGCGGCAGCGCCCGTCCACCCACAAAAAGGGGCGAACCAGATCTGGTTCGCCCTTTTCTTTGGTACTTTAGCGAGAAAGCTTACGACTTCTCGCCGCTCCACTCTTCCATGTTCTTCAGCTGCTCTTCGGTTGCCGAGACATATGCATTGACCTCTCCATCGTCACCCATGCGGCGCAGCTCAACGTCGTCCATGGGCATCGAGACGGCACGCTCGCCAATCCCCAAGAAACCACCAATGTCGAGGATCACAGCCGAAACGTTGCCATCGTCGCCCAGTGCAAGTTCGCTGATTTCGCCAACCCATTCGCCGCCCGAGCCGTAGACGGTGGTGCCCAGCAGATCTTCGGTGGTCATCTGGTCATAGGCGACCTGCTGCATCTCGGCGGCGCTGTCGCCATAGCCGTCCCAATTGGCGGTTCCGCGGGTCTCGCCCAGTTTGCCGGATGCGGCTTCGTCGTAGTTGTCCGTCTCTTCCAGCATCTTGCGATCCCCGGTGTAGACTGCGAAATACTCGCCCTCGTCATCGGCATCGGGCTGGAAACGGATCGTATCGAGTGCAACGCGGCGCTCAGTTTCGCCCATTCCGAGGAAACCGCCGGCATCGATCAAGACGTCTTGGACGCTGCCGTCTTTGCCAATGATGACATCGTCGATTTCGCCGGCCATTTTCCAGTTGTCAGGGGCATCGGTTATCTCGCCCATCGCCGCCATGTCGTCGCCGCCCTGGGGAATGTAGATGCGGTGGCCGATCAGATCGGAGGCCTTCATGTCCATCATGTCGCCCGCCGGGGTCTGTGCCTGAAACATCGACGCGGTGTCGTCTGCGGCCAGAAGGGCGCCGGGTGTTGCCGTTGCCATCACGAGGGCTGTAGTCATCATAAAGCGTTTCATATGAAGTCTCCTTTGTTCATTGCGCAGAACGTGCCTGCTTGATGGTGAGACAAGTCGCCACAGCGCCGTCCGGTTTCAGATTTTTTGTTGATTTCTTGCTGGAACCCGCCGCATGGAGCGGGCGTTCTCGCGCCCGGTTTATACCCGGTCTATACTCGGACAGCGCATTCGCGCGGAAGGAACAAAGACCGCGACATTCGCGTTTGATATGCGCGCCGTATGGCAAACACGCTTGTGCAGCGCATTACACAGAGGTTACGCCAATGGATTTCGTGCGCATCATCATCGCGATCATCTTGCCGCCGCTGGGCGTGTTTCTGCAGGTCGGTATTGGCAAGCATTTCTGGCTAAACATCCTGCTGACGATCCTTGGGTATATTCCCGGTATCGTGCACGCGGTTTATATCATTGCATCCAGAGGCCCCGGCCGTGCGTAAGCCGGAGGAGTTGGCCGCAGACCCCGCGCGGGCGCATGGCATGGACAGCCCGCGAAGCGATGCGATATCACGCGACCTCGACCGGATGGACCGGATCGCGCGCCTGATGGATGCGCAGTTCCGACTGCCGGTTGTCGGCACCCGGATTGGCCTCGACGGCCTGATCGGACTTGTCCCCGGCATCGGGGATGCAATCGTTTTCGTGCCGTCCGCGTGGATGATCCACAGGGGGTGGCGGCATGGCGCGCGCAAGCAGACGCTGGCCTTGATGGTCAAAAACAGTGGCATCGACCTGCTCATAGGCGCCATTCCCTTGGTCGGTGACATTTTCGATATCGGATTCAAGGCAAACCTGCGCAATGCTGCGCTGCTACGCGGCGATCTGATGTCCGAACGCGCGCAGAAGGTGTGGACACCGCGCTGATCTGCTGTCGCAGTTCAGATCTGAAATACGGCGTAGATGACCGCGACGACGATCAGCGCCCCGATCACCCACTTGAACCAGCGCGACTCGGCTGGCACATCGGCCTCCGGCTGGGGCGATCCGGCGGTGTCACCGGCGTTTGGTTTCTCCAGATAAGGCTTGGCCGGATCCCTTGGGGCAGCGCCGCCGGGAAGGCCGGCTACCGCCGAGGCACCGCCGCTTTCGGCGTCGGTTTCCATGGCGGCGGCCGCAGGCTCGCCCTTGCGCCTGACGCGGTACTCTTCCATCATTTTCTCGCGGCCATGCGGCGCGACGTCGGGGCCTGCCTCGGTGTGCTTGGGTTCGGATGATCTGGCGGTTTGTTTTGCCATCGATTTCTCCTTTCGGTTGCTGTGCGCGGCCTGTCCGGCCGCCCGCTTCACAAGGACAACGGTGCGGGTGTGCAGCACGTTCCGCGCAGCGGGCGCGACGCGGCGACGCAGCGCTCACGCGAATGGGATGCAGATGTGACCGGAACGGCCCTTTGCGAAGGTTGAAGATGGGGTGCACATCGCCCAATTCAGGCAGATCGCAACGCGAAGGACATCTTCCATGATCACTCTCTCCCGGCTTTCCGGTAAACCTCGCTACGTCATCGGCGCCGCGACTGCCATTGGCATCGCGCTGGCGGTTCCCATGGTCGGCGTCGCCCAGCAAGAGGCGCCTGCCGCGACCGCAGCAGCCTCGATGGCCGGTGCGCCCTTCAGCTTCTCGGGCATCGTCAAGCAAAAGCTGCCCGCCGTCGTCGGCATCATCAGCACTGTAGACGCACCCCGCGGTGCGCAGCCGCAATTGCCGCCCGGCATGGGCGATCTCTTTGGCGCGCCGCAAGATCCGCGTGGGCCGCAAGGACCGGCAATGGCGCAAGGTTCGGGGTTCATCATCACGGGCGACGGCTATGTCGTTACAAACAACCACGTGATCGACCAGGCAAGCGGCATCGAGGTGGTGCTGGAGGACGAGCGCCGCTTTGACGCGACCCTCGTCGGCACCGATCCCGCGACCGATATCGCCCTGCTCAAGATCGAAAGCGACGAGGAGCTGCCGCATGTCGAATGGGGCGCGTCGGACGATCTGGAGATCGGCGACTGGACCGTCGCCATCGGCAATCCCTTCGGCCTTGGCGGCACCGTGACCGCCGGCATCCTGTCGGCACGCTCGCGCAACATCAATGCGGGGCCCTATGACGATTTCCTGCAAACCGATGCCGCGATCAACCGGGGCAATTCCGGCGGGCCGCTCTTTAACGTCGATGGTGACGTGGTGGGCGTGAACACTGCCATCGTGTCGCCCTCGGGCGGCAGCGTCGGCATCGGGTTTGCCGTGCCGTCTGCTGTTGCGCAGCGTATCGTGGCCGATCTGCGCGACGACGGCTCGGTCGAGCGCGGCTGGCTGGGCGTCGGCATTCAGCCGGTGACGGACGATATTGCCGCCGCGCTGGGACTGGACGCGGCAGAGGGCACATTGGTGTCGTCGGTCACGCGCGACAGTCCTGCTGCGCAGGCGGGCCTGATGCCGGGCGATGTGATCCTGTCGCTGGGCGGCGAGCCTATCGACGGGCCGCGCGCGCTGTCGCTGGCCGTGGCCGACCTTGAGGTCGGATCGGACGCGACATTGTCGATCCTGCGGGACGGCAAGGCCGAGGATCTGAGCGTCGAGATCGGCCTGCATCCCAGCCAGAGCATTGCAGCGGCGGACGCCGATCAGCCTTCGGATGAGGGCACGCCGCGCCTTGGCGTTTCGGTTGCGACGCTGGACGCGGCACTTCGGTCGCGGATGGACCTGCCCGAGGAGCTGAGCGGCGTTGCCGTGACAAGCGTCCAGCCGGGCAGCGCGGCTGCCAAGTCGGGACTTCAGCCGGGCGACGTGATCACGACGGCGTCAGGCGACGACATCGCGGATCTGAACGCCCTCCGCGCTGCGGTGGCTGCATCGGCAGAGGCGGATGCACCCCTTCTGCTTCGGGTTTATCGCGGCGGAAACTATACGTTCATCGCCGTCAAACTGGACCCGACGGCAGAGTAACCACACCCGTGCCCGGCCCCATCATCCGGGCCGGGCACGACTACGCTCCGGGCCCGCAATCGATGCTGCGTAAAGGCGGCTCCGGGCCCATCCCCAGCGCATGGGCCGTGTTGCGCAGCGCAGTGCGCAGCCCCTCCTCCAGCGTCGGATGGTAGAACGGGCGCGCCAGTATCTGATCGACCGTCGCGCCGGCGCTGATCGACCATGCCAGCAGGTGCCCGATATGCTCGGCAGCCGGACCTGCCATTTCGGCCCCCAGAAGGCAGCCGCTGTCACGCTCGGCATAAAGGCGCAGCAAACCGCCCGGCAGACCCATCACGCGCGCCCGGCCCTGATCCGCAAAATCGACCGACCCTATGGCGAAATCTGCGCCTGCCTCTGTCAGTTCGCCAAAGCTCTGGCCGATGAGGGCGATTTGCGGATCGCAAAATACGATACTCAGCGGCGTGCGCCGCGCCTTGCGGGTCACATTCGGCCACAACGCGGCATTCTTGCCCGCGACGGTGCCCTCGTCGGATGCTTCGTGCAGCAAGGGCAGATCGGCGCTCGCATCGCCTGCCATGAAAACATGCGTGTCCCCGATGCGCATCGACAGCGCGTCGAAGACGGGCGTGCCCTTGTCGTCCAGCGGCAGGGACGTGTTCTCCAGCCCCAGAGTCTCCAGATTTGGCTGGCGGCCCGTTGCGGCGATGATGCACTCGAACCGCTCCTCGTGACGCGGCGCATCCTTGTCCCCGGCCTCTGACCAGCGGACGATCACACCGTCGCCGTCCCGCTCCACGTCGCTTGCCGCGTCCCACGAGACGGGAAATTCATCCTCGAACATTTTGGCGGCGTAGGCGCGCACTTCGGGGTCCGAGATCGGGCCAACCTCATTACCGTGCCCAAGCAGCCTGATCCGCACGCCCAGCCGGTGCAGCGCCTGCCCTAGTTCCAGACCGACGATACCTGCACCAAAGACGGCTGCGGATTCAGGCAGGTCGCGCCAGTAAAAGAGATCGTCATTGGTATGGACGCGGTCGCCCCCACCCTTGAGAGGCCCGGCGATATTGGGCCGCGCGCCGGTGGCGATGACGATGGCACGTGCCGTCAGCGTGCGGCCAGAGCTGAGCCGGAGCGTGTGATCGCCCGCAAATTCCGCATTCTCCCGGATCACATGCCGGTCCGGGAACCCCTCAACCGAGTCGAGGACAAAACCTACAAAGCGGTCGCGCTCGTCCCGTAGACGCTGCATCACTGCGGCGCCGTCGATGCGCGGCGCGTCCAGATAAACACCAAAGCGGTCCGCCCCGCGCGCCGCCTCCGCGGTGTTGGCCGCCGCGATGAGCAGCTTGGACGGCATGCACCCCACCCGCGCGCAGGTGGTGCCCAGCGGGCCGCCATCGATCAACGCGATGCTGTCCGTATGCTCGGCCGCTGCGCGGTAGGCTGCCATGCCTGCGGTGCCCGCGCCAAGAATGGCCACATCGACGTCATAAATTTTCATGCTGAAATCCTTCTACCTGTGCCGCCAATGCCCAAGGGCCGGACGGATTGCCCTGTGGGACGTAAGACCCCGGATCACCGTGGCAAGTTCCGCTGCGCGCCGGGGCGCGGGGGCCGGCAACGCGCAGGCATGTTGACCTATCGGTCTTGAAATGCTGGCGGGAACGGATATTTTATAGGGGTGAGGAGTGCAGATATGGAGAAGCAAACGATCATCCGCGCGGCCCCCGGCCGCCCCCGCCAATTTGACGAAGGCGAGGCGCTGGCCGCCATCATGGAGCTGTTCTGGGAACATGGATATGAGGCCACGGGGCTGAGCGACATCATCAAGGCCACCGGCCTCGGCAAGGCCAGCCTCTATGCAACCTTCGGCAACAAGCAGTCGATGTATCTGCACGCGCTGGCAGCGTTCGAGACCAACATGGTCGATGAGGGGACCGCGATGCTGCGCTCGGGCGCGGGCAGCCCAATGGACCGTATCGCACAATTTCTGGACGCGCCGATCGCCGCACGTCGCGATGCGGGCGACGCGCGCGGGTGTTTTCTGTGCAACGCATCTGCGGACCGCGCCGCGCTGGACGCCCAGACGGCGGCAGTCGTGCAACGCTGCTACACCAAGCTGAGCGAGGCCCTCGCCGGGACGCTGGCCCAGATGATGGCGCCGGACGCCGCCCGGCACCGGGCGCAGATGCTGTTGGCGGTCTATTCGGGGCTGCGCGTCATGGCGCGCACCGGGATGCCGATTGCCACGCTCGAAGAGGCGCGCGACGAGGCTATGTCGGGCCTGCGCGCGCATTAAGGCCCGTCACTTCTCAAACAGGCGCGCCGCGTCGAAAATGGCATCCAGCCTCTCGTAACGGTCGCGCGTCTCGGGCCAGTCGGCCTCCTGCACGGCGGCGATCAGCGCCTCAAGCAGCATCATCGTCGACGTGTTGCTGTCCCACGCCGACGGGATCTGGGTCCAGCAATGAAAGGTATGCACGGCATGCCCCGCCACCGGGCTGGCCCATTGATCGGTCATCAGGATTACCCGCACCCCGCGCGCGTCCGCCAGCTGTGCAAGGCGCAAAAGGTTCGTCTCGTAGCGCCGCATATCGAAAAGCAGCAACACATCGCCCTCGCGCATGTCCAGAACGTAGTGCGGCCATGTCGCCGAACTGGACGTCATATGCGTGATCCGGCGGCGCACGGCCTGAAAATGGGTGAACGCGTAATCGGCCAGCGCGCGGCTGATCCTGCCGCCGACCACATAGAGCCTGCGTTCGGGATCGGCCAGCAGCGCGGCGGCGGCATCGAATTGCGCGCTGTCGACGTTGGCCAGCGTCTGCTGGATGTTGTCCCCTATGGCGGTGGCAAAACGGTTGAGCAGATGCGTCGCCGGCACGTCGCTGGCCCATTGATCACGCCGCTGCGTGGGCCCCGAGGCCTTGGCCTCAAGCTCGGACAGAAGCGCCTGCTGAAATTGCGGATACCCCTTGAAGCCTAGTTTCTGCACCAGTCGCGCCAGCGTGGGCGTCGAGACATCGGCATTTGCCGCCGCGATGGTGATCGAGGCAAGGCCGGCGGCGGGGTAGTTATCCAGTAAAACCTGCGCGAACTTGCGCTCGGACGCGGTGAGGGCCGCGTAATGCGTGCGGATCGCCTCGCGGACGGATTTCTGCGCGGGGGTGGCCGGATCGCTCATATGCGGGGCCTTGCGTTAGGGAAGCGGGCAATTTGTGACTGGAAAGATATTGACAGAATTTCTTGCGCGTGAAAACAATTTTTCAGGAGTGGGGAGAGATGTCATGCCGGACAATCCGCAGGATGTGATCGAAGTGGAGAACGCGGACGCGTCCGGCGCCGCGCTGATCCTGTGCGAACATGCCTCGGCGCGTATCCCTGCCGAATATGGCGGGCTGGGCCTGACCGATGAGGCGGCAAGCAGCCATGCGGCCTGGGATCCGGGCGCGCGCGATCTGGCGCTGCATCTGATGCGGTGTCTTGATGGCACCCTCGTTGCCAGCACCGTCTCGCGGCTGGTCTATGACTGCAACCGCCCGCCCGAGGCCGCATCGGCCATGCCCGAGACGTCGGAACTGATCGACGTGCCGGGCAATGTGGGCCTGACGCAAGCGCAGCGGGATGCGCGGACGCAGGCCATATACCGCCCCTTTTGCGATGGCGTCGCGGCGCAGATTGCCGCGCGCGATATCCGCGCGCAGCCCACCGCGCTGATCACCGTCCACAGCTTTACCCCCGTCTATTATGGCGCGGCGCGCGACACGGAGATCGGCGTGCTGCATGACGCCGATACCGCGCTGGCCGATGCGGTGCTGAAGGCTGGCGAAAAACTGAGCCATCGCGTCATTCATCGCAACCGTCCCTACGGCCCCGAGGACAGCGTCACCCATTCGCTGCAAATTCACGGGATCGCCCACGGTCTGCCGAACGTGATGATCGAAGTCCGCAACGATCTGCTGCAAACGCCCGGACAGATCGCCGGTGTCGGGGATGAGCTTTGCGCGATGATCCGCCCCGCACTGATCCATCTGGGCCTTCAGACGCAAGGGGCCGCGCATGCCTAGCATCATTCGCGGCTATGTGCGCGGCGTCGACGCCATGAACCGCTTTATCGGGCGGCTGGCGATGTATCTGATCTTTGCCCTCATCGGCGTGCTGATGTGGTCGTCGGTGTCCAAGACGTTTTTCGATCCGACCCTCTGGACGCTGGAGACGGCGCAATTCGTCATGGTCGCCTACTACGTTCTGGGCGGACCATACTCGATCCAGATGGGATCGAACGTACGGATGGATCTTTTCTACGGCGATTGGAGCGCCCGGCAAAAGGCCTGGATGGATGCATTCACCGTCCTCTTCCTGATGTTCTACCTTGGCGTGTTGCTTTATGGCGCCATCGGGTCCGCCGCCTATTCGCTGGGCCATTTCACCGGGGAACCTTTCAGTTTTTTCTGGCAGTTGTTCACCACCTTCATCACCGAAGGGCCGTCTGCCGCCAAGGAACAGATGGGGTTCATGGAGCGCAGCCCGACCGCATGGCGGCCCTATATCTGGCCCGTCAAGGCGATCATGATCCTCGGCGTCACGCTCATGCTGCTTCAGGTGCTTGCTGAATTTTTCCGCGATATCGGCCGCATACGCGGAGAAGAGATCTGATGCCGTATGAGATGATCGCCATCCTGATGTTCAGCACGATGATGCTGATGCTGCTGACGGGCCAGCGGGTGTTCGGCGCCATCGGGTTCGTCGCCGCCGCTGGCGGCATGCTGCTTTGGGGCACGGGCGGGGCGGATATGCCGTTTTCGGCGGCGATGAAGCTGATGAAATGGTATCCGCTGCTGACGCTGCCGATGTTCATCTTCATGGGATATGTCCTGTCAGAGAGCCGGATCGCAGACGATCTTTACCGCATGTTCCACGTCTGGATGGGGCCGGTCCGCGGGGGCCTTGCCATCGGGACGATCCTTCTGATGGTGCTGATTTCCGCGATGAACGGTCTGTCTGTCGCAGGCATGGCCATCGGCGCGACCATCGCCCTGCCCGAACTGCTTAAACGCGGCTATGACAAGATCATGGTGACGGGCGTCATTCAGGCCGGCTCCAGCCTTGGCATCCTTGTGCCGCCGTCGGTGGTGCTGGTCCTTTATGCGATGATCGCGCGGCAGCCTGTGGGGCAATTGTGGCTGGCGGGCGTGGTCCCCGGCCTGATGATGGCGACGATGTTCGTCATCTACATCTATGTGCGCTGCCGGATGCAGCCCGAGCTGGGCCCGGTCCTGCCACCTGAAGAGCGCAACGTCAGCACCCGCGAAAAGATGCGCCTTCTGACGGCGGGCCTGCTGCCGCTGATCATCTTTGCGGTGATGATGGTGCCGTTCGTCAAGGGATGGACCTCGCTGGTGGAGAGCAGTGCGATCGGCGCGACGGCGGCATTCCTTGCCGCCGTGCTGAAAGGGCGCATGACGCGCGAGGTGTTCGAGAATTCGGTGCGCCAGACGCTGGGCATCTCGTGCATGTTCATGTGGATCATCCTTGCCGCCCTCGGATTCGGAGCGATCTTTGACGGGCTTGGCGCGGTCAAGGCGATCTCGGACCTTTTCACGACGCAGTGGGGCCTCGACCCCTGGATCATCCTGATTCTGATGCAGCTCAGCTTTATCGTGATGGGCACGTTTCTGGACGACACGGCGATGCTGGTCATCGTCGCGCCGCTCTATGTGCCGCTGGTCGGCGATCTGGGCTTTGATCTGATCTGGTATGGCGTGCTTTACACGATCACCTGCCAGATCGCGTATATGACGCCGCCTTTCGGCTATAACCTGTTCCTCATGCGTGCGATGGCCCCGCCCGAAATTTCGATCCGCGATATATATCGCTCGATCGTCCCGTTCGTGGCGGTCATGGTGGGGGCGCTGATCGCTGTCATGGCATTCCCGCAAATTGCACTCTGGCTGCCCAATCTGGTCTATAACTAGACCCAATCAGAACCCCGCAAAACCGGGGCGACACATGATCCAATCAAGGAGAGAAAAGATGACGACACGCAGAAAGTTTCTGGCCTCCGCCGGTATCGGCACCGCCGCAACCGCGCTGGGCGCCCCCAGCATCGTACGCGCGCAGGCGCCAATCAAATGGCGCTTTCAGACCTATGCCGGCGCTGCATTGGGCGAGCATGTGACCAAGCCCGCCATCGACTACATCAACTCCGCGTCGAACGGCGAGATGGAGATCGAGCTATTCTACGCCGACCAGATCGTGCCCACGGGCGAGATGTTTCAGGCGCTTCAGCGCGGCACCATCGACGGCGTCCATTCGGACGACGATTCGATGGCATCGCCCACACCGCTTCAGCGGTTCGGCGGGTATTTCCCGCTGGCGACCAAGCATATTCTCGACGTGCCGGTCCTGTTCAATCAATACGGCCTCGCCGATTTGTGGCGCAGTGAGTACGAGAAGGTCGGCGTGACATGGCTGTCGGCTGCGGGGCAGGATCCCTGCAACTTCAACACCACAAAAGAGATCACGTCGCTGGCCGATCTGGATGGCCTGCGGCTTTATACCTTCCCCACGGCGGGCCGGTTCCTTACGCAGTTCGGCGTCGTGCCGGTCAGCATCCCCTATGAGGATGCCGAGGTTGCCGTGCAGACCGGCGAGCTGGACGGCATGGCGTGGTCCGGCATCACCGAGGATTACACCGTGGGCTGGGCGGACGTGACCGACTACTTCCTGACCAACAACATCTCGGGTGCGTGGATCGGATCGTTCTTTGTGAACCCGCAGGCATGGTCGGACCTGCCCGATCACCTCAAGCAGGTCGTCATGGCCGGCATCGAGGCAAGCCACACCTACCGCAACCAGTGGTACTGGGGCGGCGAGGCACGGCTGCGCGCCCAGGGCGACAAGCTCAAGCTGCGGTCGATCCCGCAGTCCGAATGGGTGCAGGTCGAAGAGGCTGCCAAGGTCTTCTGGGACGAGATCGCCGAGGAGGGCGAGGTGCACGCCAAGGTCGTCAAAATCTTCCGCGACTATAACGACGTGATCAGCAAAGCAGGGCCTCCGTACAGCTTTGAGTGACCCATGACATGGCTGGCCCCGGCATAGCGGCGGGGCCAGCCACCGACCCGTCCATCTATCCTATTTCCGAGGTTTGCCATGCCTGCCCAGACTCCCGCGCTCAGCTTTGACGATCTGAAACAACAGGTGAAAGACGGCACGGTCGATACCGTTCTGGTCGGCTTTGTCGATATGCAGGGCCGCCTGATGGGCAAGCGGTTCCATGCGGCGCATTTCGTGGACGGCGCATACAAGGAAACGCATTGCTGTAACTACCTGCTGGCCACAGATCTGGAAATGTCGACGCCCACGGGCTATGCCAGCACGGGATGGGAGACGGGCTATGGCGATTACGTCATGGCGCCCGATCTGGACACGCTGCGTCCGATGCCGTGGCTGGAGGGGACCGTCTTGGTGCTTTGCGACGTGCTGGACCATCACACGCTCGCGCCTGTGCCGCATTCGCCCCGCGCGATGCTGAAGGCGCAGCTGGCGCGGCTGGAAGAGATGGGTCTGACCGCCATGATGGCGACCGAGCTGGAGTTCTTTCTCTTCGAGAAGAGCTTCGACCAGCTGCGCAAGGATGGCTACCGGGATCTGGCGCCGATTTCGGGCTATAATGAGGATTACAACCTTTTCCAGACGACCAAGGAAGAGCATGTGATGCGCCCTCTGCGCAATCTCCTCTACGCGGCCGGCCTGCCTATCGAATGTTCCAAGGGCGAGGCAGAGGCAGGTCAGGAAGAGCTGAACATCAAATATGCCGCTGCCCTTGATACGGCCGATTTCCACACCATCGCCAAGCACGCGACCAAGGAGATCGCCTGGCAACAGGGTCATGCCGTATCGTTCCTGCCCAAGTGGAACGCGGCCCGCGTCGGCAGCTCGTCCCATGTGCACCAGTCGCTGTGGAAGGATGGCGAGAACGTATTTTACGACAAATCCGATGATCTGGGCATGTCGCAGACGATGAAGCATTACATGGCCGGAATGTTGAAATACGCGCCCGACTACACCTATTTCCTCGCGCCCTACATCAACAGCTACAAGCGGTTCGTGAAAGGCACCTTCGCCCCCACGCGCACGATCTGGTCGGTCGACAACCGCACCGCCGGTTTCCGCCTCTGCGGCGAAAGCACCAAGGCCGTGCGAGTGGAATGCCGCGTCGGCGGATCGGACATCAACCCCTATCTCGCGATGGCCGCGCAACTGGCCGCCGGGATGGCCGGGATCGAGGAAAAGCTGGAGCTGAGCGCGCCGTTCCAGGGGGATGCGTATTCCGGCGATGAGGGGATGATCCCGACGAGCCTGCAAGGTGCCTATGTGTCGCTGAAGGGATCGGACATGCTGCGCCGGACACTGGGCGATGACGTGGTCGATCATTACGCCCGCGCCGCCGAGGTCGAGATCGAGGATTTCGAGGCCGCAGTGACGGATTACGAGATCGCGCGCGGATTTGAGCGCTGCTAGACAGCCGGCGGTTGCGCTCGGGTGAGGGCACCGGAGCGCTCCGCGCGGGGATATTTCGGGCAAGAAGAAAGAGCTTGCCCTTGGGTTAAACGAGACAGGTTTGGACATGAGCGAGACTTTGAGTTGCATATCGCCGATCGACGGATCGGTTTTCGCCGTGCGCGACGCGCTGGATCGGGAAGGCGCCAAGGCGGCAGCGGCGCGGGCGCGGCGCGCGCAGGTGAACTGGGCCGCACGCCCCTTGGCCGAGCGTATCCGGCTGGTCATGGCCGGGGTCGAGGCCGTCGGCGCGATGAATGACGAGATCGTCCCCGAGCTGGCCCGCATGATGGGCCGGCCTGTGCGATACGGCGGCGAATTCAGCGGCTTTAACGAGCGCGCGTCGTATATGGCGAAGATCGCCGGCGCAGCGCTGGCCGATATCGAGGTGGGGGAGGACGACACGTTCCTGCGCTACATCAAGCGTTTGCCGCATGGTGTGGTTCTGGTCGTGGCGCCTTGGAACTATCCTTACATGACCGCGATCAATACGGTCGCGCCTGCGCTGATCGCCGGGAACGCCGTGCTGCTGAAACACGCGACACAGACGCTCCTGGTGGGCGAGCGGATGGCGCAGGCGTTTCACGCGGCCGGCGTGCCGGAGGATGTGTTTCAGAACGTGTTTCTAGGCCATGACACGACGTCGGCACTGATTGCGGCCGGAGCGGTAGATTTCGTCAATTTCACCGGCTCGGTCGATGGCGGGCGCGCGATGGAGCGGGCGGCAGCGGGCACGTTCACCCCGGTGGCCACCGAGCTTGGGGGCAAGGATCCCGGCTATGTCATGGAGGGTGCCGATCTGGATGCCGCCGCCCTTACGCTGATTGACGGGGCGATGTTCAACTCGGGCCAATGCTGCTGCGGGATCGAACGGATTGATGTGCATGAGAGCCTGTACGACGCGTTCGTCGAAAAGGCGGTAAAGATCGTCGAGGGCTACAAGCTGGGCGATCCTCTGGACAAGAACACCACGATCGGCCCGATGTCCCATGTCCGGTTTGCCAAGGAGGTGCGTGCGCAGATCGACGAAGCCGTCGCGGCAGGTGCCTCGGCGCATATCGCGCGTATGGAAGCCGATGACGATGGTGCCTATCTGACGCCGCAGATCCTGACGGATGTGACCCACGACATGCGCGTCATGCAGGATGAGAGCTTCGGCCCCGTTGTCGGCATCATGAAGGTCGGCTCGGACGACGAGGCCGTAGAGCTGATGAACGACAGCCAATTCGGCCTGACCGCTAGTCTGTGGACCGCTGATGTGACCCGCGCGCAGGCCATCGGCGACCGGATCGAAACCGGAACCGTTTTCATGAATCGCGCCGATTATCTCGATCCCGCATTGTGCTGGACCGGCTGCAAGAATACGGGCCGTGGCGGCGGCCTGTCCGTCATCGGCTATCACAATCTGACGCGTCCGAAATCCTACCATCTCAAGAAGGTGACAAAATGAACCTGACCGGAAACTGGTCCTATCCGACCTCTGTGAAATTCGGCGCCGGCCGCATTTCGGAACTCCCAGCCGCCTGCGCGCAGGCGGGCATGACGCGGCCCCTTCTCGTGACCGACAAAGGGCTGGCGGATCTGCCGATCACCGCGCAGGTTCTGGACATAATGGAGGCAGCGGGCTTTGGTCGCGGCATCTTCTCCGAGGTTGACCCGAATCCGAACGAGATCAACCTGGCAGCCGGCGTCACGGCCTACACGTCCGGCGGCCATGACGGCGTGATCGCATTCGGCGGCGGCTCGGGGCTGGACCTGGGCAAGATGGTCGCCTTCATGGCGGGCCAGACGCGCCCTGTCTGGGATTACGAGGATGTAGACGACTGGTGGACGCGTGCCGACGCGGATGCGATCGCGCCGATCGTCGCGGTACCGACGACCGCCGGCACAGGCTCGGAAGTGGGGCGCGCCAGCGTCATCACCAATTCCGTGACGCACGTCAAGAAGATCATCTTTCACCCCAAGGTGCTGCCCACGGTCGTCATCTGCGATCCCCAACTGACTGTCGGGATGCCCAAATTCATCACCGCAGGCACCGGCCTCGATGCGTTTGCCCATTGCGTCGAGGCGTTCAGCAGCCCTCATTATCATCCGATGAGTCAGGGCATGGCGCTGGAAGGGATGCGTCTGGTCAAGGAATACCTGCCGCGCGCCTATGTCGACGGAAATGACATCGAGGCGCGCGCGCATATGATGAGCGCCGCGATGATGGGTGCGACAGCGTTCCAGAAGGGCCTTGGCGCGATCCACGCCATGAGCCATCCCGTCGGCGCGGTCTTCGGCACGCATCACGGCACCACCAACGCCGTCTGCATGCCCGCCGTGCTGCAACTCAACGCGCCCGAAATCCGCGACCGCTTTGATGCGGCTGCGGCCTATCTCGGCATCGACGGCGGGTTCGATGGCTTCTGCCGCTTCGTGCAGGACCTCAATGACTCGCTGGGCATCCCGCACAAGCTGTCCGAGATGGATGTGGACGCGAACCGGATAGGCGATCTGGTGGACGAGGCTGTTCAGGATCCCAGCTGCGGCGGCAATCCCGTCAAGCTGACCAAGGAAAACCTGCGCGCCCTCTATGAGGCCACCATCTAGAGCTTTCATCGTTCTTTAAATACTCAAAAACCCCGGATACCGCTCTCGGCGTCCGGGGTTTTCCATGCGACCGGCGCGCTATTCTGCGGGCACCGCAATGTCTTGGTTGCACACGGGATGCGGCAGCTTGTTCAGCATCTCGCGCGGGCAGATCTGCAGGAAATGCGCGCACTCGGCGTCCCAGTGTTGCAGAATGTCCTTTGCCTTGCGGCTGCCCGTTTCGTCTGCATGTCGCTGGACAAGTCCCTTCAGCTCCGCCTCCCAATGGGGGTGGCCCAGCGCGCCGGTGACGATCGTCTCGCGGTTCATCAGCGGGGCGGCGCTACCTTCCGGGTCATACAGGTAAGCCATGCCCCCGGTCATGCCCGCGCCGAAATTCGCGCCGATGCGGCCCAGAATCACGGCAACGCCGCCGGTCATATACTCGCATCCATTGCTGCCGCAGCCCTCGATCACCACATGCGCGCCCGAGTTGCGCACGGCAAACCGTTCGCCCGCGCGGCCAGCGGCAAAGAGGTATCCGGCGGTCGCACCGTAAAGCACAGTGTTGCCGATGATGGTATTCTCGCTGGCGTCCAGCGGGCTGGACATGGGCGGGCGCACCACGATGATACCACCCGAAAGGCCCTTGCCGACATAGTCGTTGGCATCGCCCGACACCTCCAGTTTCAGCCCCGGCGCCGCGAACGCCCCAAGGCTCTGGCCCGCGCTGCCCGACAGCTTGACCGTCAGATGATCGGGCTGAAGGCTGTTCTTCATCCCGAACTTGCGCACGATATGGCTGCTGAGGCGGGTGCCGACGGTGCGGTGCGTGTTTTGCACCGCGTAATGCAGCTGCATCTTTTCGCCGTCATCGAGGAACCGCGCGGCGTCGCGCACGATTTCCGCATCCAGCGTGTCGGGCACCGGATTGCGCGGGCGCAGCCGGTCCAGCGGAGCGCTCTGGCTGGCGACAGTGATCAGCATCGGGTTCAGGTCCAGATCGTCCAGATGCGCCGAGCCGCGGCTGACCTGCGTCAGCAGATCCGCGCGGCCGATCACCTCA